>PPYF01016738.1_pt1 | contig 74224 bp, 78 predicted proteins | sample 1559871 | NCBI WGS metagenome assembly PPYF01 (sample SAMN08240021, study PRJNA423297) | Human gut metagenome, whole genome shotgun sequencing project.
AAGTACTTTTTTTGTTTTTTCTTTGCTTGGCTTTTTATTCTGCTGTCTTCGTCTCTTCTCTCGAAGCGACTTTATTAATATATAATACTTAAATCTCAATTGCAAGTATTTTTTCAATTAATTTTTAAGCATACATCACGTAAAAACGCGACTTCAATAATATACCCTATTTATGGCTACTAGACAAGCATAAATTTAAAATGATTATTGTGTTGATTCGTGTTAAAGTTGATACATCAACATTTATAGGGGGTTTTTAAAATTAAAAAAATTGATCTGGCTATTATTGGCGGGGGACCTATTGGATTATTTGCAGCCCACTTTGCTCATTTGCATGGGTTAAATACTATAGTTTTTGATTCATTATCTGAAGTCGGTGGACAGCCACAGATGCTATATCCTTTTAAGCAAATTAACGATATTCCTGCATATGATTCAATTAGTGGAACAGATTTAATTCAAAAGCTAAAACACGATATCAAAAATGAAACTGAAATTATTACCAATCATAAAGTTGTAGATGTAACTAAACAAAGCGATGGATTTATCATTGATAATATAATTTATGCACGCAGCATTATCATTGCAACAGGTGCCGGTGCTTTTAAGCCTAAGGAATTACCTCTTAAAATCAGCGATGAAATAAAAGAAAAAATTCATTATTTTATTAAAGATCCTAGTCAATTTAAAAATCAAACTATTGGTGTTTTCGGTGGCGGCGATTCAGCACTAGATTTAGCTCTTGAAGTAGCAAAATATGCGAATGTTAAACTTATTCACCGCAGAGACCAATTTCGCGGTCTTGAATCAAACGTAAAAAAATTAAAATCTTTAAAAAACGTTGAAATTCTAACACCGTATCTTCCTAAAAAAATTGAATTGATCAATAATCAATTAGACATTAGTCTTAAAAAAATGGGTGTTGAGCAATTAAGAAACGTACAATTAGATCAAATTGTTGTAGCTTATGGTTTTAGAGCAAATAATAGATTTGCTAAAAAATGGGGTATCAATTTAGAGCAATCAAATATTCCCGTAGATCCAACTATGAAGACAAATATCGATGGGATTTATGCTGCTGGAGACGTAGTTACTTATCCCGGACGTGTTCCCTTGATAGCTTTAGGATTTGGTGAGGCCCAAATTGCAATTACATCTATCATGCGCAATCTTTTCCCAGAAAAAAGCTTAACAATCCATTCAACTAGCATTTAGGAGAATATTATGGCTTTAATTGATTTTATTTTACACATTGATGATCACTTAGTTACGATCGTTAATCAATTTGGCGGATGGTCTTATTTAATTCTTTTCGCTATCATTTTTATTGAAACTGGATTGGTAGTTTTTCCATTTTTGCCCGGAGATTCTCTTATCTTCGCAGCAAGCGCTATGGCCGCCAACTCTAGATATGGTTTAAATATTGGGTTTATTTATTTTGTAGTAGCAATCGCAGCAATAGTCGGAGATACTGTTAACTATGAAATTGGTGCCTGGTCTGCCCAAGCCGGAGAGAAACACAATTGGTTTAACAAGTTAATCAATAAAAATAATCGGTTAGCAGCTGAGAAATTTTTCGAGCGCCATGGTCCAATTACAATCGTTATCGGTAGATTCATTCCATTTATTCGTACTTTTGTTCCATTTGTATCTGGCGGAAGCAAAATGCACTATGGAAAATTCATCACCTATAATGTTTTAGGTGGTTTGCTTTGGACAGGTTTATTTACAATCATTGGCTTTTTCTTTGGTAATATTCCATTTGTCAAAGATCACTTCTCAATGATAGTAATAGCAATTATCTTAGTTTCAGTCGTTCCAATTGCAATCGTAGCATTGAAGAAGAAATTATCACTAAAAAAAGAGTTCCATTAGGAACTCTTTTTATTTTCTCAATAATTTTTCTGCAAAATATAATTCATAAATAATTCCGGCTACTGCAAAACAAGAGGCAAAAAAGCCTTCTGTTAAGACATTAATAATTGGATCTGTATTTGGATCAAATAGCCAATCATTATTATTAAATAAAACGTGGTGAAAAATCACAAAAAAACTATCAAAATTGGTAATAGCAAATGGAAAAATAATAATTGGTAATAGCAATAAAATAAGTGCCGCTGATTTATCCAAATTGAGCAGTGCTTTTTTATTTTGCTTTTTAAAAATGAAATGTAACAGTAAACAAATAATGAAAACCAAAATTGTTAAAATAAACAAATTTTTACAGTCTGCAAAATGTTCGGCAGCATTAGGCGAAGTGGGAAAATTATCCATTTTAAGCTTATTTTTTAAAGGCCAGACCAAATACACCATTAGCTGATTATAATTGTGCATAACCTTGAATAAAGACATATGAACGGTCTCATAAGTCTTTTGTATAACCATAAATATAAAAAGAAGTGGCCAACTTGCTAAAATTGCACCGACTACACTACTTGAAAGTGCAAAAAAGAAATGATAAATGATTGAAAAAACATTATCTTTGCTAATCATAATTCAAATTCATCCAAACTATTAACTAAAACAGTAGGTTGACGTTTATTTTGAAGATCTTCTTTTTGAGTAATTCCAGTCAAAGTAAGCAATTGATCTACATCACTATTAAAGCCAGCTTTAATATCTGTATCATAATTATCACCTACAATAAGCGCATCCCTTTTAGAATATCCCATCTTCTCAAGCGCCATATTAACAATAATCGACTCTGGCTTTCCAATATACAAAGGCTCTACACCACTTGCTGCTGCAACAAATGCACACTGAGAGCCATTACCTGGAATTAATTCATCTTCGGCTGGCAAATTCATATCCGCATTTGTTCCAATAAAAGTGGCACCACGTCTAATTGCACGCGAAGCTACACGGACCTTGTGATATGTGAGATCCGTATCCATCCCCACAATAACATAGTCAGGATTTTCCTCATTTAACTCGAATTCCGGATGCTTCAAAAGTTCACTCCATAAACCAATTTGCCCAATAATATATAGGCCAATTTTGGTTTGGCGGTTTTTATTTTGATTCAAAATATAGCTAGCGGTTGCCATGCTTGGAGTATAAACATGCTTTATATCAGTATCTATGTCGTGCCCCTTTAACTTATCTACAATCATTTGGGGAGTTCTAGTAGTATTATTAGTTAAAAATAGATAATTTCTTTTTTGTTCGATCAAACGATGAACAAATCTTACTCCTGATTCAACAGTATTTTTTCCCCGATATACTGTTCCATCCAAGTCAATTAAAAATAAGCGGTAATCCTTCACTATTTTCCCTTTCTCTTTTTCTTAATAATAAAAGAATGATGCCGTCCAACTTCTTTTTTAACTGCAATCGATTGTTTCTTCTTAAAACGTGTTTGGTGAACACGACGTTTTTTAAATGGATTGTTATCTTGACGACGCGACTTCTTACGCTTACGTGAATGAAAACGATCATTTTTAGAATATTCATGATGTTCACGTATTTTATGTTGCTTTTGATACTGATAATGATGAACTGGATTAGTCAATTCTAAAACAAAATATGGACTACCCGGATTGCAATACTCCGTTATGTAATCTACAATTGCCAATTCTTTTTTATCAATAGATGTACGTGCTGCATCTTTATAAAAGCCTTTTAAGCGCAAATGTTCACTAGAAACATCTCCAACCAAGTAATCATATTGATCAAGATATGGATCATATTTCTTCTTTAAAGTTTCTATATCAAGCGCATTCCGTTCATTAACAATAACACTATATAGTTGATCGTTAATTTTTAAGCTTTTTCCATCTTGAACAACACTAGCTAGCGAATGTCGCAACGGCTGTTCTTTTTCAAATTTATTTTCTTTTCCTTGCTCTTCCGCTTTTTTATTTTCTTCAGTCATTAATTTCACTTCTTGCTGGTAAAGGATATTTTTTAGCCAAATAATCACCAACAACTTCACGCAAAAATTGTGGGAATAAAAATTCATTTTCACCAACAATGGCTAAAGTTGGGAAAAACGGTACTAAAACATAATGATCCAAACAGGCAATTTGATATTCACTATCAGGGTTAATTTCTTGACCATTAACATAAACAATTCTTTTACGCATATCAACTTTAATTCCCTTATAGTACATTTGCCCAAAGATTTTTCCTCGAAAACTCATTCCTTGCAAAGGAAAATGATCCAAATAATGGCGATTTTTTTCAATTTCCATTACTAAACGCCATAAGTCACTACCTTTAAGAGTTGAACGAACCACATGCATTGGGTGTGGTAATGCATTTTGCAAATCAAATTGTGTCAAAATACCACTTTTAAATGGTGTTAAAAATAAGCCTGAACTCAAAATGGCTAAATCCGTTTTAGCAAAATCCGCAATTGCATCAAGCGATACTTGTACTGCCGCAATTTTATCATCAGCAAATTTTTCAGGGAGTTTTGCTACTTTACGTTCTGATAAAAGCTGCTTCCCTTTTTCATAATAGCCCTTAATAACAGACTCATCTTCCGGCTCTTCTGACATTGAAGCAGTTGCAACAGTATTAGGTACAATTTTAGTCACATGATGATCTTCTAACTCTACATGAATATCACCTACGTAGTTTCCCCATTTTCCCGTTTGGGTGATCCAAGTGTGATCAACTTTTTCACCCTGTACTATCAAATCGTGACTATGACCACCAACAATTAGATCAATTTGTGGATAATTTTTAGCAAGCCAGCGATCCATCTTAAGTCCAATATGTGTAATCAAAATCAACATGTCATATTGACCGTTAATCTTAGCCAGTTCCTTATCCATTGTGCTTCCTAGCATTTTGACATGCCAATGATTAGGACCATAAGTCATTGGATAGGCAGCGGTTAAGCCAATTAAAGCTATTCGTGTATTCTTTTTTGTAGTTAAAATTTTATGTCCAATTGCCCACTTAGGCATTGATTCATCTTCTTCACGCAAATTTGCCAAAACAGTTGGAAAATCTGCATGATCAAATAAATGCTCAAGTACCCAATGAGGATTAGAAATACCTTCGTTATTACCAATCGTAACCGCAGTATACTTAAATCCATTCATCAATTTAATATTTGCTTGCCCTTCGGTAGCATCAGTTAATGGATGTGAGCGATCCATGAAATCACCTGCATCAAAGGTATAAACTTCATCAACCGAGTTATCGGCTTGGGCCTTTTTTAAATATCGTCCAATTTTAGGAAAATGTTCAAAATGTGAATGAAGATCATTTGTATGTAAAATTCGCAATGTTTCCATTTTTTATGCTGCTTTCTATCCAATCCGATTAGCTTTTAATACCATATTATATGCATCCAAAACTTTTCCTTTAGGCTTATCCCATTCTACCCAATTTGGCTTTTTCCAATCATCTTCATTCGTTAATGTCTGAAGATCATAATTAGCATTAATATACTTTTCGTATTCAATTAATGCGGTAGTACGCGGAATGTTTAGCTGCAATATTCTAACGCTTTTAATGTAACCATGGTCTGCAGCAAGTTCTGCAATCCCATTTTGATCGATATTAGAAATTTCATAATATCGACTACCATCATTTCTTGTAATTTCTTCAATTAAATCCAATTGTTCCATCAAATCACCCTTAAGGAATAACAGAATCATACCATTATAAATAAAATAGAAAAAAATGTGTAACCATGCTATTGTAAATATGCGATAGAGGTGTACACATGAAATTTAAACGCCAAATCTTTTGGATCACTTTTTTAAGCTTAATCTTTTTTATAAACAGTGGCTTCACTGTCGTCGGCCATCGCGGAGATCCTATCAAATATCCTGAAGAAACTATTCAGTCTGATAATTCCGCTTTTAATTCTGGGGCCGACTACGTTGAACTCGATCTTCAACTTTCTAAAGATGGAGTCTTAGTCATCGCCCATGATGACGATCTTTACCGAGTTACGCATACACATGCAATTGTATCACAAAATAATTTTGATACACTTAAACAACTAAGCTACGATAATGGTGAACATGTAATGTCACTTAACGAATTGTTTAAACATTATCAGAATAAGCCAAATACTAAATTTGTTTTAGAAACTAAAATTGACCACAGTCTTAATCCTTCTTATGAACTTGAAGATAAAATCGCACAAGTGGTTAAAGATTATCATATGCAAAAAAGAATTATGATCCATTCTTTTTCTACAGCCAGCTTATTTCACCTAAGAAAATTAATGCCCGATGCTTACTTGATCTTAATCGTTGGTAGCTTAAAAAGAATTAATTTTAGTATTTTACCACAGGTTAACGCAGTAAATGCTTCTTCAGACATTGTACAAGAGCATCCCTTCTTAATCCATTGGCTCCATAAATTGAATAAACAGTTATATGTTTGGGCAGAAATGGATGAATCACCTGCTCTTTGGCACTGGTTAATCAATCGAAATGTAGATGGAGTAGTTACTAATTTTCCAGCTACAGGTTTTAAATATAAATTAGCTAAAAGTGGTACCAAAAAATATTCAATTAATCAAACTGGAATTTATTTTGGTAAAACTAAAACTGCTACGATGATGAACCCATACATTCGCATTAAAGAAAAAAAGTATGTTTATCCTGGACAGAAATTAAATGTAATGTACGGCGTACGAATTGATGATCAACTCTTTTATCAAATCGCTGAAAAGACTTTTATCTCTGCTCAATTCGTTAACCTTGATCTGCGGGCAAAAGATATTGCACCTTATCAAAATAAAAAAATTTTGGCCAAACCTAATACAAAAGTACCTATTTATAAATTACCTGATAACCAAGCGAAAACTCCAAAATACTTACCAGAAAAAATATTTAAAATTCAAAATTTCAATGGAAGTCCTAAAAATATGTGGATTTATACAAAACTTGGTTGGGTCAAATCTAAAGACATCTTATTTTATGGTTTCTTTAACAAAAATGATTTTAAGGACTACGATTTGTTGCCACGAGTTAGCCAATATACTAATTTAGCCTTACTACCATATAATCCTAATGAATTAGTTACCTCATCAAGTTATTGGCAAAGGCAAAAAGCTACTAATAAAATTTTATACTAAAAAATGATCAGCCTAATTAGACTGATCATTTTTATTATCTATTTGCAGTACTTTGCTTTTTGACTAATTCATATGGCAATTCAATGTGAGTTTCATCAACTTCTTCATTGTTCATCAGCTTAGTCAACATTCTCATTGCAACAGCTCCCATATCATATAGTGGCTGCTTAATTGTAGTTAAAGCTGGACGAACAACTGAAGCAAGCTGAGTTGCACTAGCAGTCACGATTTCCAAATCTTCTGGAATCTTCTTACCAGCATCCATTGCGGAATTCATAATACCAACGGATGAAATGTCGCGAGTAACAATTACACCATCAATTCCATCTTTAACAAGTTGTGGGTATAAATTATAACCATCTGAATAATCTCTTATTCCTGTATAAATATGTGGCTCACCTAAATTATTTTCTTTAATAAATTCTTGATAAGCAGGAATTCTATTTTCACCGTTAACAACTGCGTCTTCATCTCCAACAACAATTGCTAAATTCTTCTTGCCATCATGCATCATCAAATTCAAAGCTTCTGTATCTGCTTTTTTGTAATCAATTGTAACAGAAGCAAATTCTTCACGATTGTCTTTGGTACCAGCTAAAACAACTGGAGTATCTGTCCGATTGAATGCTTCTGCTGCTTTATCTGGCAAACGATTTGACATATAAATTACGCCATCAACCTGCTTGTTAAGCAAACTCTGAATAACTTGATCTTCTTTCATCAAGCGATTTTCAATACTTGTAATAATGATGTTGTACTTGTATAAAAGTGCAATATCATCAATTCCTTTAGATAATTCCGCAAAATATAAATTAGTTAAATCTGGGACAATCAAACCAACAGTAGTTGTACGTTTAGAAGCCAAACCTTGTGCTACCGCATTTGGTTGATAGTGTAATCTCTTAATAACTTCTAAAACACGATCACGTGTTTCTTTTCTAACATTATTATTTCCATTAACGACACGAGAAACGGTTGCCATTGAAACCTTTGCTTCTCGAGCTACATCATAGATCGTAACTTCTTGCTTATGCATCTCTTATCTCAGTCCTTCCAAAAAATCCTTCACTTTAATTTATCATTAAGTCTCATTAATTGCAAACGTTTACAGCTTTTCTTTCATTTTTTCATAAAAAAACATGATATACTGACAATAACTTTAAAGAAATGAGGACCGAACATGAACTTAGATAAACTACAACAGTGGTTGCAAGATTCCAATAATGATATTGCATATATCTCCAATCCAATTACAATTTCATACTTTACTGGATATTCAATGGAACCACATGAAAGAATTTTTGCTTTAATTGCGTTTAAAGATGCAGAACCTTTTATCTTCTGCCCCGCTTTAAATGTAGAAGAAGCTAAAGCTTCAGAATGGAATGGTGATGTTGTTGGGTATCTCGACTCAGAAGACCCTTGGCAAATAATCGCAGATAACATCAGAAAGAAAACCAGCGATATTCATAACTGGGCAATTGAGAAAGACGATTTATCTGTAAGTCATTATCAACTTTTACGTGGCGAATTTCCTAATGCCAGTTTAACCAACGATGTTTCACCTTTTATTGAAAGACTTCGTCTTTTCAAAACACCCGAAGAAATTAAGAAATTACAAGGTGCTGGAGCAGAAGCTGACTTTGCCTTTCAAATCGGTTTTGATGCAATCAGAACTGGCGTAACTGAAAGAAGTATCGCTGGACAAATAGATTATCAATTAAAGATTCAAAAAGGCGTAATGCACGAGAGTTTTGAAACTATTGTTCAAGCAGGTAAAAATGCTGCTAACCCACACTTGGGCCCAACTATGAATAAAATTCAACCTAATGAATTAGTATTATTCGATTTAGGTACTATGCATGATGGCTACGCATCAGATGCAAGTAGAACTGTAGCTTATGGCACACCTAGCGACAAACAACGTGAAATTTACGAAGTTGATAGAGAAGCTCAGCAAGCAGCTATTGAAGCAGCAAAACCTGGCATTACTGCCGAAGAACTTGACAGTGTTGCTCGTGATATTATTACTAAAGCCGGTTATGGCGAATACTTCATTCACCGTTTAGGTCACGGTATCGGTAAAAATGTTCACGAATTTCCATCAATTGTTCAAGGTAATGATTTAGTAATTCAAGAAGGTATGTGCTTCTCCATCGAACCAGGAATTTACATCCCCGGCTTTGCGGGAGTGCGAATTGAAGACTGTGGGGTTGTAACTAAAGATGGCTTCAAACCATTTACTCACACCGACAAAGAACTTAAAATCTTACCACTTAAAGATTAATCATCGCATAATAAAAAAGACCGACATACGTCGGTCTTTTTTATTGATTCAATTAATCTTGTGGAGTTACAGCTGATGAAGAATGAGTATCATCTTTTTCTGCATTATTTAAATCATCTACTGATTCTTCAGCATTGTTACCTTCTGCAACATCATCTTTGTTTGAATCATCAATTACGATATCATCGAAATCCTTTAATTCTGAATCATCTTCTACATTCTTAGGGAATGATGCCAATTGATTCTTAACAATTTCTGTACCATTATCGTATTTCTTCTTTAAATCTTGAAGCTTATCGTTATCTTTAATCTTATTCTTTACATCGTCAACTTGCTCGTCACTAACAAGCAATGAACCTGCAAGAAAACCAGCTGCGCATCCAGCTACAGCACCCAATAAGAAACTTGTCAATTTTTTCATAGTGAAATCCTCCTTTTTTAATTTTCACCTCTACGACGTCTGCGTCTTGCAAAAACTGTCGCAGCTATTGAAGAAACAAGACCCGCATGGCTGAAACGATTGCTACTAAAACGTTTAGCGATTTTTTTAGATGAATCGTTCAATTCTGAAACACTTTCACCTAAATCTGCAGCAGCTTTAACCACTGGATCTAACGTCTTCATTTTACCATTAACATCAGTCATAAGGGCATTTGTTTTATCTAATAAATCATTTGTTTGTCGTGTTAATCCATTCATGTCTTCAGTTATCATTTTTAATGATTCATTAGTCGTTTGAATAGCCGCACTAGTTTGCTTTAATACCTTTGCGGTCCGTAAAAGCATTGGGATCGTGAATAATACTAAAATCAAAAATGCAATTGCGGCAATTAAGCCAGCCAAAGCACCGTAAGAAATTGTCATATATTACCTCCATATCATCTAAAGAAAGTCTAGCATGAATATACTTTATTCTCAATCCATGTATTGTTATTCTTATTAAAACACATTTTTATAGAAAGGACACAATATGAAGATCCCTTCACAACTACACATTCAAAAAATCGAAATTGATTGGAATAAAATTAGCCAAAACCTATTATCAATAATTTGGCAATTAGCAATTACTACCCTTATTTTTTATCTTTTATCACACTTTGGCCATAAAATAATTAATAATTATTTAGCTAAACATAATACATTAAAAAATAAACGTTCAAAAACCATCGCTGCATTAATTAATAGTATTTTTCAATATACTTTAATTTTCTTCTATTTATTTGGAATATTATCAATATTAGGAGTTCCCGTTGGTACGCTTCTTGCTAGTGCCGGTATTTTTTCACTTGCTTTAGGAATGGGAGCACAAGGTTTCGTAAGTGACCTAGTTAACGGTTTCTTTATTTTAAGCGAAGATCAATTTGACGTTGGTGATTTAGTACAAATTGGTACAAGCGTAGGCACTGTAGTTCAATTAGGACTCAGAACTACTAGATTAAAAGGTTCCGATGGCTCAATTATCTACATCCCTAATCGAAATATTACTATTGTACAAAACCTAGCCCATGGTGGTGTGGGACTAGATATTAATTTAGACCTTAGTACTAAAAATGACATTAATAAAGTCGAAACTCTTATCAAAAAATGTAATCAAACTATTCAGCCTGAGAAAAAAACGATCATTCAAGGTCCAAGTATCGTAGGCATTACGGGACAAACAGGTCAAAAATTCACCTACTGTGTCCATTTTCAAGTTAAACCAGGTAAAAGTAGCGCTGTTAAGAATTTATATTTAACTAAATATATTGAAATATTGCGAGAAAATGATATCGAATTTGCCGATATACCTAGTCAAATTACTACAATTACTAAGACGAAATAAAAAGAAGTTAGTGAGAAATACTAACTTCTTTTTACTTTATTCAAATTGTTCAAGCCAGGCTGGCAATACTTTAAGTAATTCCCTTACAGCATTACCACGGTGTGAAATTTCATTTTTTTCATCAGTAGTCATTTGAGCAAACGTCTTATCCTTTTTGGGCACAAAGAATAATGAATCATAGCCAAAACCATCGTCGCCTCTAGGTGCTGCTAAAATACGACCAGAACAAGTACCTGAGACAACTAAATCTTTTTCAAATTCTTCCGGCATTGATACTACAATAGTTGTCCAAAACTTAGCAGTTCTTTTTTCATCAGGTATCCCACCTAAATTTGCTAGCAATTTTGCATTATTTTTAGCATCATTATGAGCTTCTCCTGCATAGCGGGCACTTCTTACACCTGGTTCACCATTCAAAGCATCAACCATTAATCCAGAATCATCAGCAATTGTAGGGAGTTTACTATAATCTGCCAATTCATGAGCTTTAATTTTTGCATTCGCTTCAAAAGTCCTTCCACTTTCAATTGGATGTGGTGGATTATCCAGATCACCATTTGTGATTATTTCTACATCAACACCAGCTGTCTTAAAGGCTTCCTTTAGTTCTCTAGCTTTGCCCTTATTGCCAGTAGCAAATAAAATTTTTTGGCTCATTAATAATTCTCCGTATCTACATGCTTAGACGTTAAAGTATCATCGTCCATAAATGTACGAGCTAATTTATCAAACGTTTCTGAATTACCGGTTGTGTAATATTCATGGACTGCTTTTTCACTATCACTAAATAGTCCGTCACGACGCATCACATTAAAAGTATATTGAGCAACTTGATCAGCAGGATCCAAGATAGTTACTTCTTTATTATTAATTGCTTCCTCAAATTCTTTTTGAATCAATGGATAATGTGTGCAACCCAAAACCAACGTATCAAACTCTTTTCCCATTAAAGGAGCTAAGCTTTCTTTTACCACTTTTAAATTAGTAGCATAATCTTTTTGCGCTTCTACTAACGGAGCCAATTTAGGAGCAGCTAATTCTGTTACCTTAATTTCAGGATCACGGAATTTAATTTCTTTTTGATATGCATGAGAAGCAACGGTCACATTAGTTGCCACAACTGCTACATTTTTATTTTTTGTAGTTCTAGCTGCGGCAAGTGCACCTGATTGAATAACCCCAATAATCTGTTGTTCAACTTCTTTTTGCATCGTAGGCATTGCTACAGCAGTTGCTGTATTACAGGCAATAACAATTAATTTCACGTTTTTTTCAAGTAAAAACTTAACTGATCTGCGTGTTAAATTAATAATATCTTCTCGAGTTCTATCGCCATAAGGGATGTGAGCATTATCACCTATAAAAATGGTGGATTCATTAGGTAATTTTTCAATTACCTTTTTTGCAACTGACAGGCCACCAAACCCTGAATCCAGTAGTCCAATTGGACGATTATCCATAATAAAAACCTCTTATTAAGAAAAAAATTATTTTCTACTCCTACTAGTTTACGGTAAAATAAAAAAGAATAAAAGGGATGAACAAGTTTATGACAGAAAATACAGAACACACTAACGAACACGTATATTTTATTAATCAACTATACCGTGATTTTCTTTTACCAACAATTTTGGGTAATGACAATGCGCCAATTCTTTATTGGGCAGGCAAGAGAATCGCACGACATTATGATCTAGCCAACTTTGAAGATTTATCAGACTTTTTTGCAATGGCTGAATTTGGCAAATTAGAAAAAGTAAAAGAGAGACGTTCTTCAATTACTTTTGAATTAAGTGGTCAAACGGTAGAAGATCGTTTAAATAGTGATAGCAAAGAATTTTCACTTGAAAGTGGTATGATTGCAGAGGCTGTACAAAAAGAAACTGAGCGAGTTACCGAAAGTGAAATTAATATTTTAAAGAAAGAAAAGAAAGTCCAAATCACTGCTAAGTTTAATTAATTTTTAATAAAAAATAAGCTAATTTATAGACTATAAATTAATACCCCCTATATACTTTTAAGTAACTAAAATATTATTTGGGATTTAGGTATAGGAGTAGAATAAAATGCTTAAAGAATTTAAACAATTCATTGCCCGCGGAAACGTAATTGATTTAGCTGTTGGTGTTATCATCGGAACTGCCTTTACTGCAATTGTTCAATCACTTGTTAAAAATTTGATCAATCCTTTAATCGGCATCTTTGTAGGTAAAATTGACTTATCTAATCTTGTTTTTAAGGTGGGAGACGCCACATTTAAATACGGTAGTTTTATAAATTCCGTAATTAATTTCTTAATTATTTCTTTCGTAGTCTTTTTAATTGTTAAAGCTGTTAATAAGATTACCAAAAAAGAAGAGGAAGAAAAGCCTGACACACCTACTGAAACAGATTACTTAAAAGAAATCCGTGATTTACTTAAAGAAAAAGAAGCAAAATAAAAAGCTTGAGACAAAAGTGTCTGAAGCTTTTTGCTTTTCTCAATTAGTTAGCATATTGATCTAAAATTTGGTTTAATTTTTCCTTTGGAGTGTAACCAGTAATACGATCAACAATGTTACCGTCTTTTTTGATAATCAAAGTTGGGATAGCCATAATTCCTAAATTCTTAGCAGTATCTTGATTTTGATCTACATCCATCTTGTAAAATTCTACATCTTGACGTTCTTCAGCTAATTGTTCAATTACTGGTGATTGCATCTTACATGGACCACACCAAGTTGCCCAAAAATCAATTAAGGCTACGCCATTATTAGTTTCTTCTTCAAAATTTTGGTCATTAATTGCTTCAACCATATTTTTCACCTCATAAAAACTTTCATTCAATGTTATCACCATTATAAGTCCATTAACTTACTTTTTGCAAGTAAATTGCTATTTTAACTGAACAATTGTTGCACCATTACCACCTTCATTTGCTGGTGCATAATTAAAGTTTTTAACATGATTGCTACTACGCAAATATTGCCATACCCCTTTACGTATTGCACCAGTACCGATACCGTGAATTATTGTTACAGTATCGAGTCCTGCGAGCAATACTGAATCAATATAACGATCTAAATTAGTCATTGCTTCATCATATCGCTGACCTCTTAAATCTAATTCACTGTGAGCATTGCTTCTTCTAACTGCACTAGTTGCACGAACAAGACGCTTAGGTTTAGCTGTTGATTGACTATTATCAATTCTTTCAACGTCACGATCACTAACCTTGACTTTAATGATACCCATCTGAACTTCATATTCATGTTCGGATAGCTGCTTAGTAATCATCCCTGTTTGTCCATATGACAAGACTTTTACTCTGTCGCCTACACTTACACGATGGCGACGTTTTTCACGCTGTAAGACCTTATTATGAGCCAAATTATTAGCTTGACGTTCTAAACTATTCAACTCACCTTTAGCTTCAATAATCTTATTTTCTTTAATTCCAACATTCTTCTGTTGTTCAAGCTGCTCAATAATCTTATCTGCCTTTTTACGACGTTTAGCAATAATTTCATTGGCACGTTCTTGGGCAAAGTCAAGTTGCTTTTGCACTCTTTGATTATACCAATCAAGTGCCTGCTGTAATTTTTGCTCTAACTTTTGACTACGATCAAGACTAGTCTCTAAACGATTACGGGCAGTTGTTACAGCCTTAGTTTGAGCATTTAATTTAGCAATCATCTTATTAATATCGGAATCTTCATCTGACATTAATTCTTGGGCATTTTTTACTACATCTTCGCGCATCCCTAATCTACGTGCAATCGCAAAAGCATTACTATGACCTGGAATACCAATTTGGAGACGATAAGTTGGCGACAACGTCTTCAAATCAAATTCCATTGAAGCATTTGTAGTACGCAGTCTGTTATAACCATACAACTTCAATTCAGGATAGTGAGTCGTAACCATAATCTTAGCATCTTTTTTACGTAAGAAGTCCAGAATACTGATGGCTAAACTAGCACCTTCTTCAGGATCCGTACCAGCTCCGATTTCATCGATTAATACCAAAGTCTCACTATTTACATTTTTCATAATTGCAATAATGTCATTCATATGAGATGAAAATGTACTAAGTGATTGCTCAATCGATTGTTCATCACCAATATCAGCATAAATTTGTTCAAATACGCCAACTTGACTATCTTCTTCAGCCGGGATAAACAACCCAGATTGTGCCATTAATTGAAGCAAACCTGCAGTCTTTAAAGTGATAGTCTTACCACCGGTGTTAGGACCAGTAATCAGCATCGTATCAAAATCGCCACCCAAGCGAATATTGTTAGGAACAACTTTTTCAGGATCAATTAATGGATGACGAGCATTACGTAAATTTAATGAATGATCTTTAGTTAATTTAGGTTCACTAGCCTTCATTTCCTTAGCTAATTTTGCCTTTGCTTGCAAAAAGTCCAAGCTAGTTAAAGCAGAAGCAATATTATTCAGACTATCAATATCTTCTCGTGCAATATTAGATAAATGCTTTAAAATATTGCGGATTTCTTGCTTCTCTTTTGCAATTAAATTTTGTTGACGATTATTCAAGTTTAAAACTGCTTCAGGTTCTACAAATAAGGTTTGACCACTAGCACTTTGATCATGAACAACACCACCGAATTTTGATCTGTATTCTTGCTTTACAGGAATAACGTAACGATCATCACGAATAGTTACAATTTGTTCAGATAAATACTTACTGCTATTACCTTTAGTATAAGCAGTCATTCGATTCTTAATGTCTTCTTCGTTACTTGCAATATCGTGACGTAGCCGTGCCAATTCGCTTGATGCTGTATCTAAAACTTCTCCATCATAATCTATTGATTTCTTTAATTCTCTAAAAAGTAAATCTGGTACATCTAGTTGAGCCAAAATAGAATCGATAATTGTTAAATCTACTTTTTCGTCTACGTCTTCCAAAAACTCATTAATTTCTTGAGCCAAACTTAAAACTAAGAGTAAATTTCCTAATTCTTGAGTATTTAGGTTTGCCTTAACACCCAAGCGCTTAGTACTTGGTCTAACATCCTTAAAATTAGTTAAAGGTAATTGTCCTTTAACCCTAAGCAAATTAGTTAACGCTAAAGTTTGCTTTATATCATTTTGTACTTGGTCAAAATCGCTACTTGGCAACAACTTTTCCGCCCTTTCTTTAGCTGGACTTGTAATTGCCAACGCCCCTAAGCGATCAGTAATTTCACCAAATTCTAGAATTTTTAAAATTTTATTATTCATAGCTTTTTATTAATTTTCTAAAACTAACAAAAAGGACTAGCCACAGCCAGTCCTTTTTTTATTTACCACTTAAGCGGTCATCGTCCAAGAAAGTATTTAAAACTCCTTGTACCATATTCCACTCATCATCAGATTCAATTTCATGTAAGTCACTACTTGTTACATCACCTGCATCATCTGCATCGTAACTAAAAGCTTGTACTTCAATATCCTCATCATCGCCAACAGCGGCTGGATAAAGAAGCACATATGACTTGTCATAGTCATCTGAATGAAAAGTAAATAATACTTCATACAATTCTTCATTACCTTGATCATCGATCAAAGTAATTTGACGATCATTATCGTCACCATTAACTTGTGCTGCCATTTTAATCCTTTCGGTGTAAATCCAAATAATTTTGCAAGATGAGCACTGCTGCCATCTGATCAATCACTTGTTTACGTTTCTTACGGTCATGCATACCAGCATATTCTATAAGTACTCGTCGTGATTCAATTGTTGTTAATCTTTCATCTGAATAATACACAGGTAAATTGAACTTCTCCTCAAGTCTCTTACCATATGCCTTGCTTCGAGCAACCGAATTACCAGAAGTTCCATCCATATTTTTAGGTAATCCTAAAACAAAACCGTCGACATCATATTGTCTAACAAGCTTCTTTAATGGACGCATACCAAAATTATATTTGGTTTCATCAATCTGAATAGTCTCTAATTTTTGAGCAGTAATCCCCAGTTCATCACTAATTGCTACTCCAACAGTTTTAGAGCCTACATCTAGTCCCAACAATCGCATTATTTATTCTTACCAAGATAACTCTTAACAAGTTCTTCAATAATCTCATCACGTTCATGCTTAAGAATTAAATTACGAGCATCATTGTGCCGTGGAATATAAGCAGGATCGCCAGAAAGTAAGTAACCTACAATCTGGTTGATAGGATTATAGCCTTTTTCTTCAAGCGCATTGTAAACATCTTGCAGAGTGTCATAAACATTTTTTCCTTTGTTTTGGTTAAAGTCAAAATGCATAGTCTTATCTAGCGAACTCATATTTATTCCTCCTGTCAACAATTTTACTTGAAAAAAAGACTAAACACAATTAATAAATTCTTAGTTATTAGAAATTTCGTCAATTACAGCTTTAATAGCATCATTTAAACCTTCTGGTTTCTTACCACCGGCTTGGGCCATGTTAGGACGACCACCACCGCCACCACCAAAGAGTGGGGCAGCCTTTTTAATTAAATCGCCTGCTTTAAGCCCTTTATCTAATGCCTTTTGATCCAAACTAATAATCATATTAGCTTTGCCATCATTTTCAGCAGCCAATACTAATACGTCTGACTTGTTACCGCTCTTCCAATTATCAGCAAGTTCACGCAAGTCATTCATACCATTAACATCTGCAATAGCTGCAATAACAGTCAAATCACCAGCTTGTTTTACATTATCAAAAATTTCGCCAGCCTTAGCTTGGTTAATTTTCTTAGTTAATGCTTCAACTTGCTTTTGACTATCACGAAGTTCATTTTCAATTGAATCGATCTTATCAACGATATTCTCTGGCTTAGTTGCCTTAACAACTTCTTGAATATCATCAAGTAAACTTGAACGATTTGCTAAGTATTCATATGCCTTCTTTGAAGTTACAGCTTCAATTCTACGCATGCCAGCACCAACAGCTGATTCTGAAGTAATCTTGAAGATACCAATTTGATCAGTGTTATCAACGTGAGTACCACCACAGAATTCTGATGAGAAGTCGCTCATTTGAACAACACGAACTTTATCACCGTATTTACCATCAAATAATGCTAAGGCACCCATCTTTTCACCTTCTTCAGGTGTAGTGATAGTAGTCTTAACTTGAATTGCATCCCAAATCTTTTGGTTTACTAATTCTTCGACTGATTTAAGTTCACGTGGAGTCATTGGTTCCATTGCTGTAAAGTCAAATCTCAAGTAATCAGGATCTACCAATGAACCAGCTTGATGGGTATGTTCACCTAATACTTGACGAAGTGCAGCATGCAATAAGTGAGTTGCTGAGTGAGAGTGACGAAGACCTTCACGACGTTCCTTATCAATCTTTAACACATATTCTTGACCCTTTTCCATTGGCAAAATAAGGTCAACGAAGTGTAAGTTTTGATCATTTGGAGCATGTTGAACATCAGTAACCTTAGCTACTAATTCACCATCTCGATTGTAAATATCACCATGATCAGCTACTTGTCCACCTCGTTCTGCGTAAAATGGGGTCTTATCGAATACTAAAGTTGCGTGTTCACCATTAGCTTTGTCAACCAATTTATCATCTACGACAATGTCAATTAACTTAGCATGTGGTTCTTCATAAACACCATATTCAAATTCTGACTTATCTTTAATATTCATCAAAGTTACGTCTTGACGACCCATTGATTGAAGATCACCACGAGCTTTACGAGCACGATCTTTTTGAGCTTGCATTTCAGCATCGAACCCCTTCTTATCAACTTTAAGTCCAGCATCTTGTGCTGATTCAAAAGTTAATTCATATGGGAAGCCGTAAGTATCAAACATCTTAAATGCATCTTTACCTGAGATAGTCTTATCATCAGAGTTCTTAGCTTTTTCGATCAAATCATCAAGTAAAGTTAAACCAGTATCAAGAGTTGATTGGAATCTTTCTTCTTCATTTTGAATTACATTTTCGATAAAGCCACGTTGATCCATAATTTCTGGGTAGTGACTTTCCATAATTTTACCAACAACTGGAACAAGCTTGTAAAGAAAAGCTCCCTTAATACCCAAACGTTGACCGTTTAAATCAGCACGACGAATCAAACGACGTAAAACGTAGCCGCGACCTGAATTTGAAGGAAGAGCACCATCGGCAATAGCAAAACTTACTGCACGAACGTGGTCAGCAATAATCTTGAATGCTGTAGTATCTTCATCATTTTCACCATACTTTTTGCCATCAGTCATTTCTTCAGTTGCATGAATAATTGGCAAGAATAAATCAGTTTCAAAGTTAGTTGGTGCATCTTGTAAAATTGAAAGAACACGTTCAAGCCCCATACCAGTATCGATGTTCTTATGTGGTTGATCAACGTACTTACCATTTGGCAAGTGATTGTATTGTGAAAATACGATGTTCCAAATTTCAAGGTAACGAGCATTTTCACCACCAGGGAAGTTTTCTGGATCATCTTCAGCTACATCATTATTTTCTTGACCACGATCATAGAAGATTTCAGTATCAGGACCACATGGGCCTTCACCAATATCCCAGAAGTTATCTTCTAATTTAACAATATGATCTGCTGGCATACCTGCCTTTACCCAGACGTTAAATGAGTCTTCATCTTTTGGATAAACAGTACAGTATAACTTTTCCTTTGGTAAACCAAGCCACTTAGGACTAGTTAAAAATTCCCAAGCCCAAGGAATAGCTTCGTCTCTAAAGTAGTCACCCACTGAGAAGTTACCAAGCATTTCAAAGAAAGTTTGGTGACGTGCAGTTTTACCAACATTTTCAATATCGTTAGTTCTAATTGATTTTTGTGAAGAAGTAATTCTACGGTTCTTTGGCACAACTGAACCATCGAAATATTTCTTCATAGTAGCTACACCTGAGTTAATCCAAAGAAGAGTGGGGTCATCTTGTGGAATAAGTGATGCACTAGGCATAATCATGTGGCCGTGTTCTTTAAAGAAGTCTAAGAACATTTGACGAAACTCTGAACTATTTAGTTTCTTCATACTAACTAATCTCCCTAAAAATAAATAAAAAACACCATTGCATTTTTCAAGGACGCTCCGCGCGCGGTACCACCTTGATTGCAACAGTGTTTGTTACCTCTTAATATTCTTAATTATTAAACTTAAAGGAGCATTCCTTGACCATTATTAAGCCTTCTCATCCTTCGGCTCTCTCTTTGAAATAATAAATCAAAAAACATATCTTAAGCTGAAAATAATTGTACTACAAAATTGTCGTCTGTCAACGTCCTTGCTCACGGCGTTTTTTTCTTAATCGCTTAGCTTTTCTAATTTCATGACGTTGTTCAAGCTTACGCTTTTGACGATTATCTTCTTGAATTGCTCGCTTAATTTTCTTCTTGTAGCCAGGTTTACGCTTTCTTTTTTCTTTTTTAACATAACCAACTAACTTAGTATCAAGCTTACGATTCTTTCCTTGACGATTCTCACGACTACGGTAGTGCTTACGTGGTACTAGTTCACCATTTTTAATTTCAACAAAGTCAAAATGAACACCCATCTTTTCAAGATCTTCAATCCGATTCATTTCTTCTTCGCGAATTAAAGTAACAGCATGACCAGATAAACCATTTCGGCCAGTTCTCCCTATACGGTGAATAACAAATTCAATATCACGTGGTATTTCATAGTTAACGACCAAACTTACACCGTCAATATCAAGTCCACGAGCCGCTAAATCACTTGCTACAACATATTGATATTGTCCTTGTTCAACTTGACGAATAGTTCGCTTTCGTTCTCTTTCAGTTACCCCACCGTGAATCTTAGCTACTTTTAATCCTTGATCTTGTAAAAATTTAGTTAATTCATCAACCTTTTGTTTAGTATTAGCAAAAACTAAAGCTAAGTATGGTTGTCCCATAGTTAACACTTTATACAAAACATTCTTACGGTCCTTAGAGCCAATGTCAATTAGGTCATTCTTAATTGTTGGCGCAATTATACTTGGATTGTCAATCACAATTTGATCAGGATGAGCCATGTACTTACGTAAAAAGTTAGATAACTTAACTGGAATAGTTGCTGAAAAGGCAGCTATTTGAACATCTTTAGGCATCTTTGAAGCTACTTGATCAATATCCGACAAAAAGCCCATATCAAGTGTCATATCAGCTTCATCAATAACAAAAGTCTTTACTTGATCAACAGCAAAAACCTTCTTTTGAACAAAGTCTAAAAGACGACCTGGCGTAGCAATTACCAATTGTGGAGTATTATTTTGATACTTTTCTAGTTGACGTTCTCTATCAGTACCACCTGCTAAATGTGCAATTGAAAAATGCATACCAGCAGCATCTCTTAATTTACGTGCCACTTGATAAAGCTGATCTGCAAGTTCTCTACTTGGTAAAGTAACAATTGCTTGGACATAATGTGCAGCTTCATCAATTTCATTAAAAATTGGCACTAAATATGCATGTGTCTTTCCTGATCCAGTAGCAGCTTGTACTACAACACTTAAGTCAGACAACATTGCTGGAATAACTTTTTCTTGCACTTTCGTAGGCTTAACAAAATTAATCTTTTTCAATCCTTCTTGCAAAGCAGGATTAATTCTTGAGTCTTCGAAAATATTATTCATGATTTTGCTTATATTTCTTAGTTACTTCAACGACTTCAGCAAAAACTTGTTTTACTTCATCAATATCCTTAGCATTAGCACCACTAGCTAATGCGTGACCACCACCATCATGTTTAGCGGCAAGTTCATTAATAACTGGACCCTTTGAACGATAGTGGACACGGAATGTTCCATCTGGCTTTTCAACAAAAACGTTCCAAGCCAAAACATCTTTAATACGTCCTGGCGTTGACACAGCTACATTTGCTTGATCATCAGTCAAACCTAATTTCTTCAAGTCATCTTGCATGATGATAGTATATGCTGCACCAACTGGATCGATTTCCATCTTATCCATTGCTAAAGCTTGAAGCTTAGCTTCATTAAAAGTTACATCTGCAATATTTCTAGCAATTTCAGTAATGTTAATACCAGTTGAAGCAAGTTGTGCAGCTACCTTAAAGGTATGTTCTGAAGTTTCAGGATACATGAAACGACCAGTATCCCCAACAAGTCCCGCGTAAAGTGGGTAAGCAACTTCCTTAGTGATCTTAATACCTTCTGCATTTAAGAAGTCAACAATAATTTGACATGCTGCAGGAGCATCAGGGTCAACGTAACTCATATCTGCGTATGGATCAACATCTGGGTGGTGATCAATCTTAATCAAGAAATCACCTTTTTCATAAAGCTTATTAGAAATTCTAGGAGTATTTGCAGTATCAGTGGTGATTACCAAAGCTCCTTCATAATCAGTTGCTTTAACTTGGTCCATGTGATTAATCCAAGCTAAATCACCTTCGTCATTTTCACCAGCACATAAAACACGCTTTTCTGGGAATTTTTCCATCAAAGCACGTGCAAGACCAGCTTGTGAGCCAATTGCATCTGGGTCTGGACTAGTGTGGCGGTGCAAAATAATTGTAGGGTATTGTAAGATTTTTTCATAAATATCGTCAAAACTACTCATTGTATTCTTCCTCATCTTTTAAAAATTATCTGTATCTAGTTTAACAGAAAAAATAATATTGTTTAAAAATCGAACAAATTAATTGATTGATAATTTTCTTTTTTAAAATCTGTAACAGTTACGCCTAAAAGGCGAATACCTTCTTCCAAAAAGCCACTAGTACTATCAAAAAGTCCCTGAACTATATCATAAAACTCTAAATAACTATCTGAAGAACTAGGTAATTTTCTACGTTTAGTAATCGTATTAAAATTATTATCCCGCAATTTCAGTACAACTACATTCGCTCTAAAATCACGCTTTTTAAGTTCCCCTTCTAAATGCTTACAATAACGACGCATCTTGGTTAAAGCTTCATCTCGACTATAAATAGCTGGTTCATATGTCCGTTCTATACCGATAGATTTGCGATTTATTTCTGAATCTGCCACAATCGGTCTTAAATCAATCCCATGAGCATGCTGAGCTAAAATATAGCCCATCTTTTTAAATTTTTTAAGTAAAATCCATGGATCAACCTTTTGTAGATCTGCTCCAGTATGCACATTCATACTATGTAATTCTTCCTGCGTTTTTGGACCAATACCTGGGAATTTTTCAATTCTTTGCATTCCCAAAAATTTTTTGGCTTCATCCGGTAAAACTACTACCCTACCAAATGGCTTAGCGTACTCTGAACCCATTTTAGCTAAAAATTTATTATAAGAAACGCCAAAAGAAGAATTTAAATTCAGTTCCGTTCGAATTCGTTTTTGTAAATTTAATGCTATCTGTACGGCTGAATATTCTCCAATTTTATTCTTAGTTACATCAAGATAAGCCTCATCTAGAGCTATCGACTCTACCTGATCAGTGATTTCATGCATAAAAGAATGAATTTGTGCAGAAACACTACGATATGTTTCAAAATCAGGTGGTACAAATACTATCTTATCTTTTGGTACTAATCGTAAGGCTTGAATACTTGCCATAGCCGAATGAACGCCATATTTGCGAGCAACATAATTACATGTTGCAACAACACCATGCCCGTTATTGTCTCTTGGATCTTGTCCTACAACTAACGCTTTATCTTTATATTCCGGATGTCGATTTATTTCTACCGAAGCGTAAAAAGCATCCATGTCCAGATGAATTATCCGGCGATGGATGTCATTTTGCGGCAATAAATTTTCGTTATTCATAAATCCAATGTTCAGTTGGAGATTCAAAAATGTCACTAGCTTCTTTGGGTCCCATTCTGTATGGCAAGTATTGACTAATCTTTGGATTGCCTTTTTCATTTTCTTTTTGCCATGCATCTTCAACAGCATCAATAAATTCCCAATAGCGTTTTAATTCGCTCCAATGAGTAAAGTTAGTTGAATCATCAACAAATACGTCGTGCAATAAACGTTCATAACCATCTGGAACTTTAGCCATTTCTTCTTTAGAAAATTCATAAGTTAAGTTCTCACGACGAATTCCAGAAGCATCAATTTTCTTTCCATTGATAGTAATGTAAATTTTACTTACCGGATCAATTTCAATAGTAATGTTATTAGAATGTGCTTGACCATATGGATTATTCATATGTTTTAGCACAATATCAATTCGATTCTTCTTTTCTTTAAATTCCTTACCAGTTCTGAAGTAAATTGGCACATCCGCTACAGGACCTTTTTTAAATTTAACCTTTCCGGCCACGAATGTTTCAGTAGTCGATTCAGGATCTACATTTGGTTCTTTCTTATATGCAAAAGTATTGTCGCTTCCTAAATATTGGCCGCGAACAAAGTCTTTTTCAACTTCTTCTGGAGTTGGAATAATCATACTTTCAAGCAAATCTTGTTTAGCCTTGTGAATACTTGATGAAGACAAATCTTTAGGCTCTGGCATTGCAAGTAAAGTAATAATTTGGAAAATATGATTTTGCACCATATCGCGAAGTGCACCAGAAGTATCATAGTAGCCACCACGCGCTTCAACACCTAAGCGTTCAGCAAGCGTAACTTGGATATTCTTAACATTTTCACTTGTCCAAATATTCTTAATAAGTGGATTAGTAAACCGCATTGGCATGATATTTTGAATCATTTCCTTACCTAAGTAATGATCAATTCTAAAAATATCATCTTCATTAAATGAAGCGGTAATTTCTTTATTTAATTCTTCAGCTGAAGCTAAATCATGACCAAATGGCTTTTCAACGACAATTCGATTAAAACCACTACCAGTTAAACTTTGATCGTTGATATGAGTAGCAATTGTGCCAAAGAATCTTGGAGCCATTGCCATGTAGAATAATCTATTGCCTTGTGCACTATAACGATCATCTAATTCTTGTGCCAATTTTTTTAAAGTTTCATAGTGCTCAACATTCGTAACATCATGTGATTGATAGTAAAAATGACTAGCAAATCGCTTTACATTATTTTCATCAACTTGATCATGAGTTTCATGAATTGCATCACTAACTTGTTCACGCAAATATTCATGTGACCATGGCCGACGTGCTGTGCCAATTACAGCAAAATTATCATGAATTAATCCTTGCTCATATAAATTAAACAAAGCAGGGTAAAGCTTACGGTGGGCTAAATCGCCACTACCACCAAAAATAATCATTACAACAGGAATATTTTTCATAAAAGAGACCTCTTCTTCAAACTGATATTCTTGACTATGTCTATTTTACAACAAGCTTTTTTTAAGAAAAATAAAAAGCGTCAAATTTGACGCTTATCATTTTTAATTACTTGTCTTCTTTTTTAGTATCATCAGCTGAAGCAGTATCGCTTGTTTCTGTTGCCTTTTCATCAGTCTTTTCAGTAGTTTCTGGTGCAGGAACAGTAGTAGCAGGACTTACACGACGGATAGCCATTCTTTCAAAAGTTAGGTAAATACCATCTGCATCAACAACTACAGTCTTATCACTGTTGATCTTATCAATCTTTGCATGCAAACCATCTACTAAAACAACTTCGTCGCCCTTCTTCAACTTGTCCATCATTTGTAGTCTTTGTTGTTGCTGCTTTTTTTGTGGACGAATCATACCAAAGTATGTAAAACCAATCAAAATAATGAATAAAATAATCATCATCCAGTTGTTACCAGCAGCACCATTGCTAGCATTTGCTAAAAATAAAGTATTCAAATTTTCCACCTCATATTAAATCAATATATATCATTAAATATTATACAGAAAACAACATTAATTACCATTAGGAATTGGTAAACCTAATTGTAAATATGCTTTATCAGTAACCATTCGTCCTCGTGGCGTAAGTAAAATAAAACCATTTTGTAGTAAATATGGTTCGTATAGCGATTCAATTGTCTCCATATCTTCACCAATATTAGCTGCTAAAGTTCTTATTCCAACAGGGCCACCATTATAGCCTTCAATCATTGTTCTAAGCAAATTACGATCAGTTTGATCGAGTCCCTCGCTGTCAACTTGCAGTTGTTTTAATGCATCGCTTGTTGTAGCAAGTGAAATAGTCTTTTCACCTTTTACCTCCGCAAAATCGCGCACACGCTTTAAAAGTCGATTAGCTACACGTGGTGTACCACGTGAACGCCGTGCCAATTCATGTGCTGCTTCCGGCGCAATAGATGTATGAAAAACATCGCTTGAACGTTGTACAATCTTTTCCAACTCATCAACAGTGTAGTATTGCATATGTTCCACAATGCCAAAACGATCACGTAAAGGTGCTGATAACTGCCCTGCTAAGGTTGTAGCACCAATCAAAGTAAATGGTGGTAGCGGAACATGCACAGCGTGTGTGGTTTGGCCTTCACCAATTACAATATCAATGTAATAGTCTTCCATTGCAGAATAAAGCACTTCTTCAACAGGTTTAGCCAAGCGGTGAATTTCATCAATAAAAAGTACATCCCCTGGATCAAGATCAGATAATAAGGCCACTAAGTCCCCAGCTTTTTCAATCGCTGGACCACTTGTACTCTTTAAATGAACACCTAATTCATTAGCAATCACAAAAGCTAATGTAGTCTTTCCTAAACCTGGCGGTCCATAAAGCAGCACATGATCTAATGCTTCATCACGCCGTCTAGCTGCTTTAATATAAATGGACATTTCCTTTTTTACTCTTTTTTGACCTAAGTATTGATCTAAAGTTTGCGGTCTCAAAGATAATTCCATTTGTTCTTCTTCAGGATTTTCAACGTGACCTGAAGTTACTGCATCATCGTTTTCTGCCACCAGTTTCACTTCCTCACTAAATAATATTACTATTATACCAAGTTCTACTTCTTAAGCAGTAACGCTAAGCCTTTTTTAATATATTGATCTGCAGTATCTGCCTCAAATTCTACAAGCTTTGGTGTAATACGATCTACTTCTTTTTGAGTATAGCCCAAGGCAATTAAAGCCAATAATGCATCATTTAAAGCAGGAGAAATTTCCTCTCCGTTTTCCGGTTTATCAAGGCGAGCCACATAATCTCCTAGCTTACCTTTTAAATCCAAAACAATTTGTGAAGCGGTCTTTTTACCCACACCAGGAAAACGTGTTAAATATTTAACTTCACCTTGTTCAATAGCTTCAGCAAGTGAATTACTATCTTCAGCAGCCATAATTGCCATTGCACTTTTAGGACCGATCCCACTTACACTAAGCAATTTAAGAAATAATCCTTTATCATCTTGATCTTGAAATCCATATAAAGTAATGCCAGTATCACGAACAATTTGTTCGATATATACCTTGGCTTTTTGTCCTTGTTTATAAGCAAACGGTGTTGGACTAAAAACCTTATACCCAATTCCATTAACGTCTACTACAACATAGCTTGGCGTAACTTCAGAAATTATGCCTTCAAAGTATTCGTACATTATTTATTCCTCTTGAACATTTTCTTGAGTTCATTTTCACTCATTCTAACCAAAACTAACCGTCCATCTGCATCATGATAAGGATCTTCTGTTTTACGCAAATCAATAAGAATCTGACTAGCTTCTGCAGCTGCTAAATTAATTTTTCCACTAATATCTCGTTTAGCTTGCATTGCCGCTACTCGTTTAAATAAGTTTTCGGATTTTCCCTTATCTAAATTCAAATATCCATCCAAAATTTGGCGAATCGTTTCTTCCACATCATTATGAATCCATGTTGGATATGAGCGAACAATAAAACTATTTTGACCAAAGTCTTCTAGATATATTCCAATTTGTTTAATTTGATCAATCTTATCTTTGATCTGAATAAAATCCAAATTACCAAATTCTAAAACGATCGGCGTTAACAAGCCTTGCTGCACAATCTTTTTAGAAAGCAGCATTTCATATATTTTTTCAAATTGTAATCTTCTTCTTGCAGCCACCTGATCAATTAAAAAGAGATCACTATTATTTTCAGCAATTATATAAGTATCTATTTGACCAATATAACTTAATTGGGGCAAATTGTTTGCTAAAGTTTCATCCCCACTTGAAATAACTTCTGAATCAAACAAAGTATTGCTAAAAGGACGCAAATCTTGCTGCAAAAGCACATTTTTATCCCACGTTTTAGTAATGATATATTTATCATCTTCACGCGGAATATTTAAATCAACGTAATCTGTTTTTTCTTGTTCGAGCTTTTTCGGTTTATCAAGAAATTCTGGCTTTTCATTATTTTCATGAATTTCCGGTGTCTTTTTACGTGCCGTATTTACAACATTTTGGTTTAAGTTAAATTGCAACTGGTCGACTAAAGTTTCACGCTTATTTTCTAAATTAGCAAAAGCACTTGTTTGTTCTGTCTTTTTTATAAAAACATTACCAATTGTGCTAGTAATTAATCGACTTAATTCTTTTTCTTTAGATAAACGTACTTCTTGTTTAGTTGGATGAACGTTAACATCGACTAATAGTGGATCAACTTGAATTGCTAAAACTATAATTGGATAATGACGAGCAGCCAGCTTTGCACCATAGCCATCCATAATTGCAGTATTTAATTGAAAGTTTCTAATATATCGCCCATTCAATAAGATGGAAACAAAGTTACGGGTAGAACGTGTTAATTCCGGCTTAGACATTAAACCAGAAATCTTAAAATCGTTGTCTTTTGCCTCAAATTCTTCCATTTTTTCAGCGATATGACGACCATACACATTAGCTACCGTTTGCTTTAAATTGCCATTACCTGGAGTTCTTAATAATACTTTCCCCGTATTGGATAAAGTAAACGAAACACTAGGATACCCAAGTGCCAAACGATTAATAATATCCACAATTTTCATAATTTCAGTACGTGGACTACGTAAATATTTTAAACGAGCTGGTGTGTTGAAAAATAAATCACGTACAGTTATTTGTGTACCTTCTCGTGCTGCAGCATCTTCTTGCCCTTTTTTATTGCCACCACTAAAAGTTGCTTTAACACCAATAGCTCCTTTAGTTGCAGTTAAAATTTCTACATGACTTACCGCAGAAATTGATGCCAGAGCTTCACCTCTGAAACCTAAAGTTGCTACTTTAAATAAATCATGCTCATTGCTGATCTTACTTGTTGCATGGCGAGTAAACGCAAGATCTACTTGATCTCGCGCAATTCCCGTTCCATTATCTTGAACCACAATTTGTTTTAAACCAGAATCAACAAAATCTACCCTAATTCTGGTTGCACCCGCATCAAGTGAATTTTCAACAAGCTCTTTTACTACACTAGCAGGTCGTTCAATAACTTCACCAGCAGCAATTTGATTTGTTAATGTCTCAGATAATTCATGAATTTTAGGCATAATTACTTATCATCCTTTAAGTCTTTTTGCCAATTTGCAACTAATTGCATAATTTGAAGTGGAGTTTTATCCGCTAAGTACAAGTTAGAAATATCATCTAAAACATTTTGTTCAGTATCAGTAATTACTGCTTGTTCAGCTTGAACTTCTTCACTGTCATTAACTTCAGGTTGCGCAAACAAATCAAGTTGTTGACTTGCCGGGGCAATTTCACTACCTTGTGCTTCTAAACGCTTTAGCAATTTAGTTGCTTCACGTAAAACGCTTTTTGGCAGTCCAGCAAGCTGAGCAACATGGATACCATAACTTTGATCGGCTGGTCCAGGTAAAATCTTATGCAAGAAAATCAACTTTCCGTTTTCTTCAGTTGCACCAACGTGAATATTCTTTAAATGATCAAGTGTTTCATCAAGATCAGTTAATTCATGATAGTGCGTTGCAAAGAATGCTTTAGCGCCAACTTTATCATGTAAATATTTAACAATTGCTCCAGCTAAAGCCATACCATCATAAGTAGCTGTTCCTCGTCCAATTTCATCAAACAAAACCAAACTACGCTTTGTAGCATATTGTAAAGCATCATTTGCTTCACTCATTTCCACCATAAACGTACTTTGACCAGAGATTAAATCATCAGCTGCACCAATTCGCGTAAATATTTGATCAAAAATTGGTAAATCCGCGCTATCAGCTGGAACAAAAGAACCAACCTGGGCCATTATTGCAATTAATGCCATTTGACGCATGTAAGTACTTTTACCAGACATATTTGGCCCTGTAATTAAATAAATGTTAGTAGATGAATCCATCTCTACACTATTAGGAATGTATGAACCTGCTGTCATAACTTTTTCCACTACCGGATGACGACCATTTACAACGTCAATATCTTGATTGTTAGTATGAAAACTTGGTCGACAATAATTATTTTGTTCAGCCACACTTGCAAAGCCACAGAACACATCCAAAGCCGCTAACTGACTACCTAATCTTTGTAAAGCTGGAATATACTTCTTAACTTCTTCACGCAATCTAACAAATAAATCATATTCAAGATCGGTTGAACGAGTCTGTGCTTCTAGAATCAAATTTTCGTGTTCTTTTAACTCAGGAGTAATGTAACGCTCTGCATTAGTTAAAGTTTGTTTTCGAGTGTAACGATCAAGTGGCACCTTATTTTTATTACCATTAGAAACTTGAATGTAATAGCCAAAAACCTTATTGTAGCCTACTTTTAAGTTTTCAATTCCTGTTTTTTGACGTTCATCTGCTTCCATTTGTGCCAACCATTTTTTACCGTTATTCATTGCATCCCGATAGCGGTCTAATTGTTTGTCCACACCTTCACGAATTAATCCACCTTCTGTAGTCAAAAGTGGGGGATCTTTAACTATAGTTGTAGTAATTAATTCAGCTACGCCTTTTAATGGATCAATTTTTTGGGCAAATTTTTTTAATACATCACTATCTGATTGATCTAGCGCATCTAAAATAGTTGGTACTGCTTCTAATGATCTTGATAACTGTAATAATTCACGAGCATTTACATTACCAAAAGCAATTCGTCCAGTTAATCTTTCAAGATCATATACACCCTTTAAAGCATCTATTGCATTTTCACGAGTAAAATAGCCATCAAACAATGCCTGTACCATTTCTTCACGGTGATTAATTTCATCAACATTTAAAAGGGGGCGAGCAAGCCATTGTTTCAAAAGACGTCCACCCATGGCAGTATGGGTTTTATCAAGCACCCAGAAAAGAGAGCCCATCTTTTTACCAGTCTTAGCAGAAGCAACAAGTTCCAAGTTATTTTGTACAGTATGTGACATTTGCAAATACTGATTTACTTCATAACTTTTAGCAACTTGTAAGTGAGCTAAACTACGCTTTTGGGTTGATAAAAGATAACCTACTAATTGTTCTGTAGCCTTTTTTTCTGCAGAATTAGTTAAATTCTGCTCAACATAAGAAATTTCAGCATGTTCTCCTTCAATTGGAGTAGGACTTGAAACAGTAATGTTTGCCTTATGCATAAATTCCTTGTTTTGTTCAGTCAATGGACCATTGTAGACAACTTCTCTTGTTCTTAAAGACAAAAGTTCATTTGAAACTGCTTCAAAACTCTTCAAATGAGTAGCATATACTTCCCCTGTTGATAAATCACTATATGCTAAGCCAAACCCCTTTTCAGTGGTTACCACTGACGTTAAATAATTTGAATCTTTTGCATCATTAGGGCCCTCACTCATCATGGTACCTGGTGTTACTAATTGAATGATTCCCCTTTTGACCATACCTTTAGCTTTTTTAGGGTCTTCAAGTTGTTCACAAAGTGCAACTTTATATCCTTTTTCAACTAAAGTATTTACATAAGTATCTACGGCCATATGTGGTACACCAGCCATTGGAATTGGATTCTTAGTTTTATTCGAGCGATGAGTTAAGGTTAATTCAAGAATTTGGGCACCTTTGACAGCATCTTCTTCAAAAAGTTCATAAAAGTCCCCTACCCGATAAAAAAGAAAGGCATCAGGATATTGCTTTTTAATTTCATAATATTGCTCCATCATTGGAGTGGTACTTGATTTTGCCAAATGTATTCCTCTTTCTTAAAAGCTTTAATTTCTGCAAATTATTATAAGCCAAATAGCCAAATAACAAAAATAAACCAATGCATCGCATTGATACATTGGTTTATTTTATAAATTATTTTCGTTAAATTACATACCCATACCTGGAGCACCAGCTGCACCTGCTTGAGGAGCTTCTGGCTTATCTTCAGGAATATCTGCAACAACAGCTTCAGTTGTAAGAAGAAGAGCAGCAATTGAAGCAGCATTTTGCAAAGCAGTACGAGTTACCTTAGTTGGGTCGATGATACCCGCTTCAACCATATTTTCCCACTTATCAGTTGCAGCATTGTAACCAATTTCATTTTCTTGGCTTTCAAGCTTGTTCAATACAACTGCACCGTCTTTACCAGCGTTTTCAGCAATTTGACGTACAGGTGCTGATAATGCTCTTAAAACAATGTTGATACCAGTTTGTTCATCTGATGTTTCACCCTTAAGGTCCTTAATTGCCTTTTCAACATCAACTAATGCAGTACCACCACCGGCAACGTAGCCTTCATCAACAGCGGCACGAGTTGAGTTCAAAGCATCTTCGATTCTGTAACGACGTTCCTTAAGTTCAGTTTCAGTAGCAGCACCTACGTGGATAACAGCCACACCACCAGTAAGTTTTGCAAGACGTTCTTGTAACTTCTTCTTGTCGAAGTCTGAAGTTGATTCTTCAATTTGTTTTCTAATTGAATCTTCGCGTTCCTTAATAGCGTCCTTTGAACCAGCACCGTCAACAATAGTAGTTGAGTCCTTAGTTACAGTTACACGACGTGCTTGACCTAATTGATCAATCTTAGTGTCCTTTAATTCAAGGCCTAAGTCATCGGTAATTACTGTACCACCAGTAAGGGCTGCGATGTCTTCAAGTTGAGCTTTACGACGGTCACCAAAACCAGGTGCCTTAACAGCTACAACATTGAAAGTACCACGAATCTTGTTCAAAACAAGAGTTGGAAGAGCTTCACCAGTAACATCGTCAGCAATGATCAATAATGACTTACCTTGTTGAACGATTTCTTGAAGAAGTGGCAAGATGTCTTGAATGTTTGAAATCTTCTTGTCAGTAATCAAGATGTATGGGTTATCAAGGTCTGCTTCCATCTTGTCGTTGTCAGTTACCATGTATTGTGACAAGTAACCACGATCGAATTGCATACCTTCAACTACCGAAAGTTCAGTATTGATACCACGTGAATCTTCGATAGTAATAACACCATCGTGACCAACCTTTTCCATAGCGTCAGCGATCAATTCACCAACTTCTTTAGATGCTGAAGAAACAGCAGCTACGTTAGCAATTTGTTCCTTTGATTCAACCTTGTGGCTAATCTTGTGTAATTCATCAACAGCAGCCTTAGTTGCCTTTTCAATACCGCGACGAATGCCTACAGGGTTAGCACCAGCAGTAACGTTCTTCATACCTTCACGAGCAATTGCTTGAGTCAAAACAGTTGCAGTAGTAGTACCGTCACCGGCAATGTCGTTAGTCTTTTGTGCAGCTTCAGCAACAAGCTTAGCACCCATGTTTTCGTAATGGTCTTTTAATTCAATTGACTTAGCAATAGTAACACCATCATTAGTAATGTCTGGGTTGCCGTAACTTTGTTCCAAAACAACGTTTCTACCCTTAGGACCAATAGTAGTCTTAACAGTATCAGCTAACTTGTCAACACCCTTTAAAAGAGAACGTCTTGCGTTTTCTGCGAATTTAATATCTTTTGCCATATTCTCAAACTGCTCCTTTTAATTACTTTTCAATTGCTAAAATGTCTTTTTCATGAAGGACTAAGTACTTTTCACCTTCATATTCAACATTAGTGCCTGAGTACTTATCGTAAAGAACAACGTCGCCCTTCTTAACGACCATTGGAAGTTTGTCACCATTTGAAGCGTATGCACCTTCACCAACAGCTACAACTTCACCTTCAGTTGGCTTTTGCTTAGCATTTGATGCTAAAACAATGCCGCCAACAGTCTTTTCTTCTTCTTCTTTAACTTTAACGATCACGCGATCACCAATTGGTTGTAACACGTTTAGTCCCCCTTATAATTTATTTTCTTCATTATTATTTATAATCATTTTTGATCGTTAGCACTCCTTTTAGTTAAGTGCTAACTTACAAATATGATAATAACCCGTTTACTAAAAAAAAGCAAGAAAAAATTAGCACTCTTTATAAAAAAGTGCTAATTGTGTTTTTATTCAGCTTTAACATGTTGAATATTTAGATCTCCCATAGTATTTTTACCTTGTAAAATCAACCTGGTACCAGTACTTTTTTCATAATCAATATCAACATCGCTAAAGTTATTTTGCATATTATTTTCCACTTGCCAGTCGCTAGGAATATAAACATTAACATCACACATAGAAGTATTAATGTTCATAATTACTTCATTCCCTGCAGCTTTAGCATCATCTAAATAAACACTAACATCCCCCATTGATGCATCAATAGTAACCGTCTTTAGGTTCTGAGAATGAATATAGCGAGCAGCTTCTGTCATTTTTCCACTAATTACTACATTATCACTATCCACACCAAAGCTACTATCCGTAATTACATCATCTGCTTTAAAATTTTTATTTTTTAAATCCGACCAATTGGCATCTACTTTCTTACCATTAATGATTACTGTCGGCTTGAAACTTTTTCTAAAAATCAAACTAATTCCAGCAGAAATTAGAAATGCAACAAGCAAAATAGTCCACGGAGCAAGCGCTGCAATATGAAGTGGCTTAGCATAAATAATTAATAAAAATGCAATTGAGAAAATAGCCCCATATAAATTCTTATTGATTACCGAAGTAATTAAACTAGCTACAAAAACTACTGTCCAAAAGATCGCCCAGAAACCTATCGTAAATGGTAATAAATGTAACTGGTCAATTACTAAGAACACGGCAGCTGCAATTAACCCAACGCCCCAGAAAATTCGACTCCACTTAGCTTTCATTAGTAAGTCCTTCTTTCGTTTAATTTATCTTTTAATTCGCGGTAGTAACGTCTAGAAACATAAACGGTTTTGTAAGAATGATGAAATTGAATCTGGCAATTAGAAATTGATTTAGTCAAAGCATAAATCTGATCTAAGTTAAGAATTGTTGATTTAGATACTCGCATAAATTGTCCGCCAAGCAAATTTTCTAATTCATACAACTTATATTTCACAGCATAGCTATGATTTATAGTATGTGCCATTACCTGTTTATCAGCAGTTTCAAAGAATAGAATCTGATTTATATCGAGATAATATGCTTTGTCATCCTTTACTCCAGTAATTTGATCAGGATGAGATGATTCATCTTGCAATTTACGATAAATTCGCTCTAGTTCTGGAGTAATTTTATTAGCTTTGATAATTACTTCCGATTCCTGGTTATCAGGATCAATTTCTAATTTAACCTTCAATTTTTTCATCCCCTTCATTTCTATAATCCTATTACACCGCGTTTTATTACGAAAAACTAGCCAATTTAACTAAGAGGTCACAAAATTGAAGTAAGTGGTCATTTTTTAAAACCAATCAAAAATTGAAGAAAATAATGCATCCCATAGTCCTTCGACCAAGGTATAAGATAATTGCTTTTTATAAGCCTTACCAAAGCTGGTATATTCATATGTTTTATTTGCTTCTTCATCGGTAAAGTAATATTTGCCATTTTTCCGACTGCACAAAGTTCTAATCAAGGCAACAAGCATCCCCAAAAGCATGAAAAAGATGACTAGAATAATTATGAAGACGATTCCTGCCCAACTTTGTAGGTAGTAGTTAAAGCCTAGCGAAACCATCTAAAGCAAATAGAAAATAAAAGTTAAACCACTAGTAAAAATGCGTGGCAGTTTTATTTTGGCCGTTAATAGAATTGCCGGAATAATGGGCAAAATTGAAAAGATGAGCAAAACTATGCCATAACTTTTAGTAACATTCTTCACTCCACTAAAAAAGATAAAAACTATGCTCAAAATGATGCAAGCAATGAACAATAACCAAGTTCGATTTCTTTTTACATTCATGATTATCCACCTTCTTTTTTGTAGCATAACATGAAAAATCGCTCAAGATTGTTTCTTGAGCGATTTTCTTCATATTAGTTTTTACTGTGTAGCCTATCCTGTTCTTTTTGTCTATTCTCTATAGTTTCCGCAAACTGTAAATCAATTCTTGGACGTTTTGTATCATTTGCATAGATATAAGTTTGTGTTCCTTTGATCCGGTAGAAGCAATAAACCCTGCTAGAAACATTATAGTTTTTCAAATTGAGTAAAGCATCAACTCTGACTTTTTGCCCCTTTTTAACCATCTGAGAAATTGGATTACCCGCATAATTATACAGATGAGCATCACGCTTAACAGTCAAAGTTAATTCTGTAGCGTAAACTGCGTATTTACCTATATGGCCCACATTGGCTGCTTTAACATAATTACCTTGCCCCATGTTATAGTATGGCTGCTTTTTAATCATGCGATATGAAACATAACACATCTTTTTTGGTTGACCATAATCGTTTACAAAAAAGTAGAATGGTGCATTAACCGGAAGTCCATCATACTGGCTTCTAGTATAAGGCATACTAGTATATGGATTAGTTACCGTTTTAGATGTTAAGTTACCAACTAACGTAACTTTTTCTCCCTTAAACAATTTCTTGTAGGAAGTCTTACGTTTACCACTTTTATCATATACATAAGTATTATGATTCAATGTACCAGTATAAGTTGCAGCTGATGTATTTTGTGAGAAGAAACAGAGGAAGCTCACCACCATAAGTACCGCAATGTAAAAGTTCAAATACTTTTTAGAATGTTTCATTCAATAGTCACCTTTCTAAGATACCAAACACTTGATATATTCTACTTTCTACAACTGTGTTATTAGCATCATATTTATCATGGTACGATGCTGTCACATATACGTTTCCAGTTCCAGTAATTTGAATACTTTCTAACTCTGTATAATAATTATTATCTACTATACCATTTAATGAGAAGGCTTGACCATTATTATTAGACGAAGATCCCCACGGAATTTTTACAATCTTAGGATGAATGTCACTTTCTATAGTGGTAGATTTTTGACAAGTAACATAAATATTCCAGTTATTATCGATATCAAATCCTTGTACAGAATCGATATACGTATCTCCACTGCCGCCATTAAAAAAGTTATCAATGTGAAATGCATTCTTCTCTTTATCAAATACATTTATTGGAACTGGTGTTGTACCATAAGAATTCAATTTACTATTAATTGAATCTAAATTATACAAAGCAAAATGACCTGAATAATTATTCCAAATACCTGCGATCAGTAACTTATCATAATTAGGAGTTGCTGCGGCTTCTACTCTCAATAAGTGTTGACCATGCCAATTGGCATCTGTTGCTTCAACTAACTGAGATAACCGAGGTAATTGAGTATTTTTGTCATAACTCTCTCCAAATTTCATTCGAGCAATCTGAGTACTCCATTTAATTCCCTCAGTAACTCGTTCATTAGGCTTCACACCCACAAACCAATTATTTTTTGTAGCATATTCCCATGTCTGAGTATGACCACTCGCAGTACCTGTCAACCAAGTTTGAGGTGACGGGAAACTTAAGTATTCTTGATCATTTCGAATTCTACTTACTAAAGTTTGATTTTTATACATCTGTAAAGCGTACACATACGTTTCACCAATGTTTCCTTTTTGTACCACTCTAGCATACGGCATCTTCAAAGTGTGTAATAATTGTACTTGTGCTTCAATCATAATAATTCTTCCTTCCAGTTTTACACAAGCCACATCAAACCAATAATTGTAGAAATTACTGGTGTTACCAATATATCCATATCTATACCTTCCTTCTTTTCTCACACCTTTGATATTAACCATTATCTTTTTAATTAGATACTTCCTTTACCAAACCTTGATCTTGTTTTCCAAATGGAAACTATTTCTCTGGTAGTCCACTTACTATCTTAGGGACAACTCGTTTTAATACGCTTAAAGTTTGTGCCAATTCCTTTTCATTCTTGAAAAAAACAGCATCATAATAATCACCCATCAGCTTATCTAAGGTCAATTCAGGAATTCCCGGTAAATTTTGTAAAAAATTGATATATTTTCGAGCCATTCTTTTAGCACGATAATCATATAAAACATGCAAATAATTAACGAAAATATTGCCAATACGCTTTTGTGTATCTAATGGATATTGATCTATCTTTTGATATTTCACCAACAATTTATTCATCAAGGTAGCTAAGAAGTTAAAATCAATTACTCTAGTAGAATTTCCAATAATTCTCAACATATCTGGATCATCCATCCAGGTAGCATCCCTTTCAAAATAATTAATTAACTTTGCGCTTAGTTCTTGCTTGGTTTCTTTTAAATTATTAGTCAAAACTGCAACTACTAATTCAGCCCGAATTTGTAACTCTTCCGCATCAGAAAAATCGGCTAATTGTTCTTTTACTGCCTTAGCCAATTTAATATCTGGCTTATAAAAAGCTTTAGTTAACTGATCTGCTAGTTCATTTAAACTATTCCGTTTTTTATCAATAATCTTTTTTCTAAAATTATTAACATCGATTTTTCTAGCATCTAATAATTCAAATAAGTCTTTTGCCTTTATGTCCTGAATATCATTTTCAATCTTAGAATAATGAGATACAGAAATAGATGTTCCTTCCACCATTTCTTTTTGCGTCAAATCCAAGTTTTCTCTTTCTTTTCTTAAAGCATCACCAATCGTCATAATTTTTCCTTCTAACAATTTAGAATTTTTAATCAATTATATTATTTAACATGAAAAATCGCTCAAGATTGTTTCTTGAGCGATTTTCTTCATATTAATAATTGTTTTAATTTTGATTCATAGAGGAGCGTTAACAATTATTCGTGAGCAGTAACAGCAATCAGCTTATCACCGTGCTTGTCACCTGCATCAGTAATGCGTTGAACATTTGCATAGTTGGCAGTGTTAGTAATAACAACCATTACAGTCGTATCATAGCCTGCCTTCTTAACAGCATCTAAATCAACGCTGCCAAGCTTGTCGCCTTTTTCAATACGTTGACCTTGTTTTACAAAGCTTTCAAAGTGTTCACCCTTAAGGTTTACGGTATCAAGACCAATGTGAATTAATACTTCAGCACCATCATCTGATTTAATACCATAAGCATGCTTAGTCTCATAAGCAATTGTTACAGTACCAGTTACTGGAGCATAGATAGTGCCATCACTTGGAATAACTGCGGCACCGTCACCCATTAATTTAGCTGAGAATACTTGATCATTAACTTTAGTTAAGCTTTCTGGAGTACCGTCAACTGGGGAGTAAATAATTTCATCCTTTAATGCTAATTGTTCTTTACCAATCTTTTCAGCTTTCTGAGTTTCTTCAGCGTAGTCAGTTGCATCATTTACTGGAACATCTTGTTCAGCGACTTCTTCCTTCAAGTGACTCTTACCATAAACATAAGTAAGAATGAATGAAACTGCAAAACTGATTGCTACAGAAACAACCCACATTGGAATAGTTCTTGGATAAATTGAAAGGAAACCAAGGAAACCAGCTGAACCAAGTGCGGCAGCAGTTACGTGCATCAACCCTGCAAAAGCAGCTGCAACACCTGAACCAATCAAAGCACAGAAGAATGGGAATTTGTATTTTAAGTTAACACCGAATAATGCTGGTTCAGTAATACCAAGAAGGGCCGAAACACCTGAGGAACTTGCCAAGCCTTTCATCTTCTTGTTCTTAGTTAAGAAGTAGACTGCGAAAGTTGCAGCACCTTGAGCTACATTAGCCATACATGCAGTAACAAAGATAAAGTCACCAGAACTTGCCGGATTCTTAGCAAAGGCTGCCAAAAGTTGAGTTTCAACAGCTGGGAAACTTTGGTGAAGACCAGTAGTAACAATAGCTGAATAACTAAGACCAAAGACACCCATACCAAAGGCACCAGTAGTATCGTAAAGCCATACGATAGCATTAGTAATTGCGTCAGATACACCCTTAAATACCGGTCCAATAATAGTGAAAGTTAAGAAACCAGTAATCATAATTGAAAGAAGTGGTGTAAAGGTAAAGTCAACTGCAGATGGTAAGTGCTTATGGAAGTATTTTTCCAAAATTGACAGTACCCATACAGCTACTAAAACTGGAATAACCTGATATTGATAATTAGTTTGTGCGACATGTAAGCCAAAGATATCCCAGAATTTAGTTGCACCACCAAGTCCTGGGGTGGTCATAATCATACCAATTGTAGCACCCAGGAATTGATTAGCCCCGAATCTTTTTGCCGCTGACATACCTACAAGGATTGGCATAAAGATAAATGGAGCAGCCGACATTACCTGAATCATACTTGATATTCCGGCAACGTTAGAAGCCATTTGAACAACTGACTTCGGACCGAAAAGTCCAGGTGAAGTTAAGAAGTTGTTCAATGCCATTAACAAACCACCAGCAACTAAAGCTGGAATAATTGGAACGAAGATGTCAGACAAAAGTTTAATGAAGTCCATGATAGGATTCTTCTTTTGGCCTTCAGCTGCTACCTTCTTCAAGTCATCAGTTGATAATTCCTTTAATCCAGTGATCTTAATGAATTCGTCATAAACGTCATTAACATCCCCTGGCCCAATAATCACTTGATATTGACCATTAGTTTTAAAAGTACCTTTAACATCTGGATCATTATCCAGAGCATTTTGGTCAACCTTTGAATCATCTTTCAATACTAAACGCAAACGAGTAGCACAGTGAGCACCGGCAATAATATTGTCACGACCCACATCTTTAATTACTCGTTCAGCCACTTTCTTGTGGTCCATATTTGTTTCCTCCTATGTAAACGCTTTTATTATCAATTCACTATTTATGATAACGTATTCAAAAAATATGTCAATCGTTTGACACATTTTTTTGAATTTATTTTTTATTAATACTTTTCTTATGGCCCAATAAGGCAAGGGCAGTCAAATATAATATGATAAACGTTTGACACATTTTTCACAATCTACTATAATTAATATTAAAGATAACGCTTACATGGAGGCTTTTTATTATGGAATGGACAAGAGAAAAACGTTATTTACCTTATAGTAAATGGGATGCTGACACATTACTTCATTTGCAAGCACAAGCAGCAAACGCCCCTTACCAAATGCACTATCATTTACATCCAATTTCTGGATTAATCAATGATCCAAATGGTTTTTCATATTTTAATAGTGCTTACCATCTGTTTTATCAATCATACCCATTTGGTGCAGTTCACGGACTAAAATCTTGGGTTCACTTCAAGTCAAAAGATTTAGTCCACTGGGAAAATTTAGGTTTAGCTATTGAGCCGGATACAATGGCTGATTCACACGGTGCCTACTCTGGCTCAGCCCGTGAAATCAATGGCAAATTATTCTTAATGTACACGGGTAACCACCGTGATGAAAACTGGATTCGTACTCCTTACCAAATTGGTGCTTGGATGGATAAAAATGGCAAAGTTTCTGATAAAACTATCCTCTTTAAGAATCCTGACCACATCACCGAACATTTCCGCGACCCACAAATTTTGAAGAAAAACGACACTTACTATGCAATTTTAGGTGCACAAGATAACGCCGAAAAACATGGTCACATTGATGTATGGAAATCAAAAGATTTAAAGAATTGGAAAGAATTAGGCTATCTAGATTTTACGGATCAAGACATGGGTTATATGATCGAATGCCCTAATCTTGTTGAAGTAGATGGTCATGTGGTATTGATTTTCTGTCCTCAAGGATTAGATAAAAAAGTAGCTGATTATGATGATATCTATCCAAATATGTATGTCATTGCTGATGGAATCGATTTTGAAAACCATAAATTAATTAATCCAGGTCCACTACAAAATTTGGATAAAGGTTTCGATGTATATGCTACTCAAGCATTTAATGCACCTGATGGAAAAGCATATGAAATCAGCTGGGTAGGTTTACCTGATATAACTTATCCAACTGATGATGAAAATTGGGCAAATTGCTTAAGTCAAGTTAAAGAACTTACTATTAAAAATGGTCAATTAATTCAAAAACCAGTTAAGTCAATGGCTAGTCTTCATAAAAATGAAAAAGATGTAGCTGATCAAATTGTTTCTGAAAATGCTGGTCAACAATATGAATTAGAGCTTACAATTAAAGCTGGCCAAAAAGGAAATCTCTATCTAGCTGCAAATGACGATTTAAGTAGTGGATTAAAGATCAGCTTTGATACTAAAAACGGACAATTAATTTTGGATCGTTCTATTGCTGGTCAAAAAGTAGCAGTAGATTATGGTGAAAATAGAACTGCCCCACTTCAAGCTGATAGCGATGTAAAATTAAATATTTATATTGATCATTCATTAATTGAAATTTTTGTTAATGATGGTGAAAATGTATTAACTGGTCGTTACTTCGCTGATCAAGCACATTCTAAGATTGCATTTGATAAAAAGATTAACTTTAACGGTAAACTTTGGAATATGAAAACAATTCTTTAATATTAAGGTGATATAGATGCCCGCTAAATTAAGCGACGTTGCCCGAGAAGCTGGTTGTTCTGTCACAACAGTTTCAAGAGTAATCAATAATCATGGCTATTTAAGTCAAAAAACAAAGGATAAAGTTTTTGCAGCAATGCAAAAGTTAAATTATCAACCTAACTCTCTTGCCCGCTCCTTACAGGGAAAGAAATTAAAACTAGTTGGATTGATTTTTCCAGAAATTACTAACCCATTTTTTGCAGAATTAGTTCAAGAAATTGAATCTGCTCTATTTAAGCAAAATTATAAAGTGATCCTTTGTAACGCAGGCCGTGATCGACAAAAAGAACGTGAATATTTACGGATGCTACAAGCTAATCAGGTAGATGGAATTATTGCTGGTGCCCATAATTTAGGGATTGAAGAATACAAACAATTAGGCTTGCCAATTGTTTCTTTTGATCGAAAATTATCTGACAACGTCCCTATCGTAAGTTGTGATAATTATCAAGGAATTAAAATGGCTACACATGAGTTAATTCAAACAGGATGTAAGCATATTTACTTTTTGGGTAATAACCAAAGAAAAGGCAACCCTACTGATGAACGGTTAGAAGCTTATCTTGATGAGACAAAAAAATACGGTTTCACACCGCATATTCGTTCTGTTGCTTTCTCTGATTCTTCTAATATAAAAAACATGCAAATCCATAACATGTTAGTTGATGACAAACCTGATGGTGTAGTATGTACAGATGATTTAACAGCTATTTTAGTTTTACAAGAAGCCCAAAAATTAGGGATTAAAGTTCCACAAGAATTAAAAGTAATCGGTTTTGATGGTACAGAATTAGTTCAAACTTATCATTCAGAACTATCAACGATTGCTCAACCAATTGATGATATTGCTACCTTATTAGTAGATTTATTATTAAAAAGAATTACAAATCCCAAGCAAAAATTTGAAAGCAAAAACTATGTTTTACCAGTTAAATTAATTAAACGTGAAACAACTGCATAAAAAAGTCCCATACTTCTAGTTGTAAAGTATGGGACTTTTGTTTTACTTAGTTTTCTTTTTCACTATCCAAGAAATAAATCAATGTTTGTAATTCAGTTGCTAAGTCCACGTTTTGTACACGTACATCGGCAGGCGCAGATAATCTAATTGGGGTAAAATTCATAATACCTTTAATACCAGCATCGACCATTTCATCTGTTGTTCTTTGAGCCGCAGTCGAAGGAACTGTTAAAATAGCAATCGAAATTTGTTGATCACTTAATTGTTGTTTTAAATCTTCCATATCGTAAACGGGAACACCGCTTAAAATTCGACCAGTAATTTCTTTGTTAATATCAAATGCACAAGAAATACGGATATTGTTGCTACGCTTAAAATTATAATTTAAAAGTGCTCGTCCTAAGTTACCAACACCAATTAACGCAACATTAGTTAGTGTATCTTGATTCAAAATTTTCTTAAAGAAACTCAGCAAATTTTTAACATCATATCCATATCCGCGTTTACCTAAAGCACCAAAATATGAAAAATCTCTTCTGATAGAAGCACTATCAACTTGAACTGCTTCAGATAATTCAGTCGAAGAAACTTTGTCTTTACCTTCCTCGTTTAAAATAAGCAAATACCGATAATACAAAGGCAATCTTTTTGCAGTAGCTTTTGGAATTTTTATTTTCTCCATAGTTGATCCTCCAAACGTATCTCAAGTTTGTGAATTTACAATCAAGCATTTCTATCATAACTGTTAATATACCATTTACGCAAGTGCCAGCTTCACAAATATACTTTTTTCACATATATAATTCAAAATAGTGAGCTCAGTTAATTCACATCCTGTGATAAAATATTGGTTAGGTGAAAAATTATGATTATTGCACAAGGACACAATTTAGAACAACAATTTGGTGCCAACACACTTTTCAAAAATGTTAATTTTTCAATCGATTCTAATGCCAGAATCGGTTTAGTTGGTCCCAATGGGGTAGGTAAAACTACTCTACTCAAAATTATGATGGGTGAACAAGAACCTACACACGGTGAGTTCACAGTAAACAAAGGCATTGATGTCGGTTATATCGCCCAAGAAAATGCACTGGCTGAGGATAAAACCATCTGGGATGAAATGGAAGGCGTTTTTGCTCCTTTAATAAAAGACAGTAAGACGTTAATCAGTATGCAACAACAAATTGCAGATCATCCTGAAGATCAAGAGTTACTTAAACAATATGATCAAAAGCAATTCGCTTTCGAACAAAAAGGTGGATATACTTATCAATCTGATATTAAAAGTATACTTAATGGATTTAAGTTTCCTGAAAATACTTGGCAGAAGAAGATTGGTAGCTTATCCGGCGGTGAAAAAACTAGATTAGCATTTGTAAAACTTCTTTTACAAAAACCTGCCCTGCTTTTGCTCGATGAACCTACTAACTATCTTGATCTTGACACACTCGATTGGCTTGAAGGTTTCCTCAAGAATTACGATGGTGCTATTTTAGTAGTATCTCACGACCAGTATTTCTTAGATCACTTAGCTACTCAGATTTTCGAATTACAATTTGGTAATTTAACTTCATTTAAGGGTAACTATTCAGCATATGTAATGCAACGTCAACAACGTGATAAAGATCTAGAGGCTGCTTATGAAAAGCAACAAGCCGAAATTAAAAAGGATGAGGAATTCATTCAAAAAAATCTAGTTCGTGCTACCACAACTAAGCGAGCTCAAAGTCGGCGTAAGAAACTAGAAAAAATTGAACGTCTTACACCTCCTAAACATAAAAATAAGGTAAAAATTCATTTCAATAGCGAACGTCCTTCAGGGAAAGAAGTCTTAATTTTCAATGATTTAACCATTGGCTATCCTGATAAAACTATGGTTAGCAATATTTCTTTTCAAATTAATAAAGGTGATCGTGTAGCAATTATTGGGCCAAATGGTATTGGTAAATCTACTTTACTGAAGACTATTATGAAAAAATTGCAGCCTAAGAGCGGCTCAATTAAATATGGTGCTTCTTTAGATATTGGTTATTATGATCAGGAATTACAAGGTCTTGATCCAACAAAAAATGTTTTGGATACTGTTTGGGACAGACATAAGACAATGCCGGAACGTGATGTTCGTTCACTTTTAGCTAGTTTCTTATTTACAGCTAAGGACATTGATAAAACTGTAGGACAATTATCTGGTGGACAAAAAGCTAGACTTACCCTAACTGTTTTATCACTTGAACATGACAATTTCTTATTAATGGACGAACCTACTAACCACTTAGATATCGAAGCCAAAGAAGTTCTAGAAAAAGCTTTAAAAGACTTTGATGGTACCCTTCTCTTTGTTTCTCACGATCGTTACTTTATTAACGAACTTGCTAACAAAATTGTATCTGTTAGAGATGGGCATGCTCAAATCTATAATGGTAACTATTCTTACTACCTTAATGAAAAAGCTAAACAAACTGCAACAACTATAAACAATAATGCAGAAAAGCCAGAACCAATTAAGCAAGTAAGTCAACAAAAACTTTCTTATCAAGAACAAAAACAACGCGATTCACAAAAGAGAAAATTACAACGCACAATTGATCAAGCAGAAAAGCAAATTGAGGAACTTGAAGAAAAAGAACAAGAAATCCAAAATGAAATGGCTAATCCAGATATTGCTTCTAATTTTGATAAACTTGGACCACTACAAGAAAAATTATCTGATATTCAAGCACAATTAGATGATGCTAACGTTAATTGGGAAAAGGCCATTGAAGCATTGGATAATTTTGAATAATACAGTAAAAAGAATACTTATTTATATAAAAAAGTATTCTTTTTATTTGTGTACGCATATTATAAATAACACAACTTATTATTCAATTTGCTTGTATCTTTTTTTAAGAGGTGTATCTTGAACTTGAAATGCAAGATGAAAGTATTTTTGGGATTTTTGAAAGAAGGTTTTTTTCGTGGTTGATACGTCACTCACTGGGGCAGCACTTTTAATCGATGCTTTACAAGCTAACGGTTTAAACAATATGTATGGTGTTGTAGGTATTCCAGTTACCGACTTTGCCCGTTTAGCTCAACTAAAGGGTATGAAATATTATGGATTTAGACGTGAAGATTCAGCTGTAGATGCAGCTGCTGGTGCAGGCTTTATTACTGGTAAGCCTGGCGTAGCTTTAACTGTATCTGCACCTGGTTTCTTAAATGGTTTGACAGCTTTAGCACAAGCTACTAAGAACTGTTTCCCATTAATTATGATTTCAGGTTCATCAGATCGTCATATTATTGACCTTGATCGTGGAGATTATGAGGGTCTTGATCAATATAATGTTGCTAAACCATTCTGTAAAGCAGCATATCGTGTTGATCGCGCAGAAGATATGGGACTAGCTGTTGCTCGTGCAGTGAGAACTGCTGTTAGTGGTCGTCCAGGTGGTGTTTACTTAGATCTTCCTGCAGCAACTGTCACTGATACAGTTGCACAAAAGTCAGATGCTAATATCTACAAAGTTGTAGATCCAGCTCCAAAGCAATTGCCATCAGATGATGCAATCAACCGTGCCGTGGAATTATTAAAAGATGCAAAACATCCTGTAATTCTTCTTGGTAAAGGTTCTGCTTACGCTCAAAGCGAAGACGAAATCAGAGAATTAGTTAATAAGACTAATATCCCATTCTTGCCAATGTCAATGGCCAAAGGTGTTGTACCAGATGATTCTCCAGCATCTGCTGCATCAGCTCGTTCATTTACACTTGGTCAAGCTGATGTTGTACTTTTGATCGGTGCACGTCTTAATTGGATGCTTTCAAACGGTGAATCTCCATTATTCAGTGAAGACGCCAAGTTTATTCAAGTTGATATTGATGCAACTGAATTTGATTCAAACAGAAAGATTGATGCTCCATTACAGGGCGACATTAAATCTGTAATGCAAAAATTAAATTCTGCTGCTATCACTGCTGGTGTTAAGGCACCAACAGATTGGATTGATGCTATTAAGACCGAAAGCGAAAAGAACAATACTAAGTTTGCTAAAAGAATTTCAGCTTCAGAAGCTAAATCAACTTTAGGCTACTACAGCGCAATTGAACCAATTAATGACTTAATGCAAAAGCATCCTGATACTTATTTAGTAAGTGAAGGTGCCAACACTTTGGATATTGGTCGTGACTTAATTGGCATGCAAAAGCCTCGTCACCGTCTTGACACTGGTACTTGGGGTGTTATGGGGGTTGGTATGGGCTATGCCATTGCTGCAGCTATTGAAACTGGCAAACCAGTTATTGCCCTTGAAGGTGACTCAGCATTTGGTTTTGATGGTATGGAAATGGAAACTATTTGCCGTTACCACTTACCTGTTATTGTAGTTATTATTAACAACGGTGGTATTTACAACGGTGATGTTAACGTTGTTCCTGATCAACCAGGCCCTACTGTCTTGGATCACAATGCCCACTATGGTGATATCTCTAAGGCATTCGGCGGTGATAGCTACCGTGTAAATAACTACGAAGAAATGAAAGATGCTCTTGAAAAAGCGTATGAATCAGGTAACCCAACAATCATCGATGCTCAAATTCCTGAGTCAATGGGTAAAGAATCAGGTCACATCGGCAACTTAAACCCAAAGTTGGACTTAAGTTCTCTTGAAGCAAAGGAGAATAAATAATGACTGAAGAAGAAAATGAATATGCACCTTTAAAAGGTATTAAAGTCGTTGACTGGACTCAAGTACAATCTGGTCCATCATGTACTCAAATTTTAGCTTGGCTTGGTGCCGAAGTTATTAAAATTGAACGTACTAATACTGGTGATCCAACCAGAAATGAATTACTTGATATTCAAGATTCATGGAGTTTGTACTACTTACAATTAAATGCCAACAAGAAGTCATTAACATTAAACATTAAGGCTCCAGAAGGCAAAAAGATCATGTACGACTTGCTTAAGAAAGCCGATATCTTTGTTGAAAATATTAAACCTGGTGCTGCAGAAAAAGCTGGCTATGGTTGGGAAACTGTTCACAAGCTTAATCCACGTTTGATTATGGCTTCACTTAAAGGTTTCAACGAAGGCTCACGTTTTGCTAACGTTAAGGCTTTTGAACCGGTTGCTCAAGCTGCTGGTGGTGCTGCAGCTGCTACTGGTTGGAACAAAGGCGAATTTAACGTTCCTACCCAATCAGCAGCTGCTTTAGGTGACTCAAACTCAGGTATGCACTTAACTATTGCTATTTTAGCTGCTTTAATGCAACGTGAACACACTGGTGAAGGTACTTACGTATATCAATCAATGCAAGATGCTGTATTAAATCTTTGCCGTATTAAGTTACGTGACCAACTTATGTTAGACAACTTAGGTGCTTTACCACACTATGCTGTTTACCCTAACTATAAGTGGGGAGACGCTATTCCTCGTGCCGAGAACACTGAAGGTGGTCAAGTTATCGGTTGGACTTATAAAGCTAAAGGCTGGGAAACTGATCCTAATGCTTATGTCTACATTGTTGTTCAAAACAGTAACAAGAGCTGGGAAGCTATTGCAAATACCATGGGTCATCCAGAATGGATTACTGATGAACGTTTCCAAGATTGGCAACATCGTCAATTGAACAAAGAAGCTCTTTACCAATGTATTGAAAGCTATACCAAGAATTATGACAAATTTGAATTAACCAAAACTTTAGGTGAAGCTGGTATTCCAGTTGGCCCTGTCCTTGATTGGCATGAACTTGAAAATGATCCAGACTTGAACTCAGATGGTACAATTGTAACTATCGATCAAGGTGGTAATCGTGGTAAATTCAAGACTATTGGTTTACCATTTACTCTTGCTAACTACAAGCCTGACTATAAGCGTGCTCCAGACCTTGGTGAAAATAACAAAGAAATTTTGTCTTCACTTGGTTATGATCCAGACCAAATTGAGAAATTAACTGAAGAAGGCGTAATTTCTAAGGCTAAAGGTCCTAAGAATCCACGTGTTCAAGTTATTAAAGGTGAATAATTAATTTTTACCGAAAAAAGCTGTTCAAAATTTGGACAGCTTTTTTCTTTTTATATAGAAAGTGTGTCATAATGACTGAACCCAATTATAACGCATTAGAAGCTAATAATACTCACTTAGATAAAGACAAGCCTTACCCTTTAAGCGGTATCTTAGTTGTTGATTTTACCCATGTTTTATCAGGTCCGACTTGTACTAGAATGTTGGCTGACGCAGGTGCTCGAGTAATTCATATTGAACGAAAAACTGGTGATGATACTAGACACATGGGACCATATATCTCCAATGGCTCAAGTGAATATTTCAGAATCTGCAATGCTGGTAAGGAATCCATTGCTTTAGACTTAAAGGATCCTAAAGACCATGACTTAGCTGAAAAAATGATTGCCAAAGCTGATGTGGTGGTAGAAAACTTCCGTCCTGGTGTTATGAAGCGTTTGGGTTTTGGTCCTGAAGAGATGGTCAAGAAATATCCTAAATTAATCTTTGCATCTATCTCTGGCTTTGGTCAATATGGCCCTTGGGCTAAACAAGCAGCTTACGACACAATTGTCCAAGCTGTCTCAGGTTTAATGGATGCAACTGGTACACCTAAAGGTAAACCTACCCGAGTTGGAACTTCAGTTTCTGATGTAGTAGCGGGTATTATGGGCTACAGCGCAATTATGACCGCCTTAGTTGCTCGTGATCGCACTGGTAAAGGAACTACAGTTGATGTGTCAATGCTCGATTCAACCTTCTCGTTAATGGTTCAGGATTTAATGCTAGCTTTAGGACCACATGAAGTGCCACATCGTATCGGCAACCGTCATCCAGATATGTACCCATTTGATACCTTTGACTGTAAGGACCAACCTATTGCTATTTGTTGTGGTAATGATCACTTATGGAGTCTTCTATCACATACCTTAGGACATGATGAATGGGTAAATCAACCTAACTTTAAAACCAATGACTTGCGTGAAAAGAATTGGCAAGAGGTTAAAAATGCAATGCAAGCAGTACTTAAGACTAAAAATGCTGCAAAGTGGGATAAAATCTTACATGAAGCTGGTATTCCTGCAGGATTAGTTCTCAACGTTGACAAAACTCGGCGTTTAGATCAAATTATTGCTCGTGGCATGGTTAAGACATTACCTGATGGCAATGAAGTACTTGGTTCACCAATGAAATATAGCACTTGGAATTCATACGGTTTACAAAAAGATGCACCTAAGCTGAATGAAAACGGTGATAAGATCAGAAAAGAATTTGAATAAAAATATCTAAATATAATAAAAGAAGCAGAAAAATTGATCTGCTTCTTTTTATCTTTTTAAATCAATTACAAAATAATTCTCATCGCCACGATACATAGCAATTGAATATTCTAATGGCACTTCACCTTTGGTATAGCCATACGTGTGGAAATAAAAGATAGGTGCCTTTTCTTCAATATTCAATAGATTTGCCGTCATTTCATCTGCCGACTTCACCTCTAACTTACGTTTAACATGAACGATTGGCAATGATCTTTTCTCTAGTTCTTGATAAAGAGATTGTTGCGTAAAATCTATTTTCTCAAAATCAGATAACTTGCTTGCGGGTAGATACGTGGTCACTAATACGATAGGATTACCGTCAGCAGAACGCAAACGCGTCAGTTTATATACTGGCGCATTTTCTGTTAAATCTAATGCCTTAGCTACTTCAGCCGATGCTTTTTCTTTTTTAAAAAACAAAACTTGAGTCTGGGCAATTAACCCCTTTTGTGACATTTCGCTATTGTAGCTTTGCAATACATGTGTAAACTCTTGTCCGATCTTCGTCTGTTTAACAATTGTACCTACATGCTTACGTCGTTCTAAATAACCTTGATTAACTAGATCCTGAACTGCATGTCTAATTGTTGGCCGCGAAACCTGATATTTTTCAGCTAAATCAAATTCTTTAGGTATCAAATCGCCTTCTTGATAATGACCATTAGTAATTTGCCTACGCAAAATTTCTTCTATTTGTTGATACTTTGCCTTAGTCATTGGGTAAAAATTCCTGTGCTTTTTCTAAAACTTTAATTGCATTTAAACTATGTTCATAAGCTGCATCAGCTGCTTTTTGATTATGCTCTTTTATTTGCTTGGCAAAATAACTAAATTCACTAATCATGCGGTGATCATATTCATTAAAATTATAATGCTGTGGCTTATCCTGGCCAATTTGAACATAGTAATCAGGCAAAACATTTAACGGACCATCAAAATAAATTAGACCTTTTTCGCCTTCAATATATGATCGTGTAGGACCAACTGCATCTTTAGCTGCGATTAAACTAGCTTGTTTATCATTATAGCTTAGATTTAAAATACCTGAAGTATCCGTATTACGTTGAATAGTTGGTAAATAAGCTATTATATTAGGCTGACCAAATAGACTTACACAGAAATTAATATTATAAATATTCATATCCATTAACGCACCACCGCCAAGTTTGCGATCAAACTTAGCAATATGCTCACCTGCCAAAAAGTCTGCATAATGACTCGAAATTTGTGTTAAGTTTAATGCCACAACATGGATTTTACCAATTTTTTTCAAATCATCTTTAAGATGGAAATAGTTTTCCAAATAAAGCACAGTCATTGCTTCAAATAGCAAAACATGGTGTTCATCAGCTATTCTTTTAAGTTCTTTCACCTGCTCACTGGTTTCAACTAATGGTTTTTCACAAATAACGTTTTTACCCATCATTAAATCTTCTTTTGCTATTGAAAAGTGCAGTGAATTAGGAACACCAATATAAATCGTATCGATCTTTTTGTCTTCAAACATTTTTTTGTTATCAACAAAAACTTCTGCAATATGATATCGATCAGCCAAAGTCGTAGCAACTTCTTTTTCAGCTGGAATAGTAGAAATGGCTATAATTTCTACATCTTTCATCTGTGCACTAGCTGATAAAAAATCATGCACAATTTGTCCGCTACCTACAATTCCTAATTTCATCTTTTTCTCCTAACGTGCAATCTCAATACTATCCACATGGTCGTCTTTCATTCTACACTTTAAAGCTTGATAAATTTTGACTCCAGCAGAACAACCAATTCTATCAGCACCAGCGCGCACCATGGCTAAGAAATCATCACTATTACGAATACTACCGGCAGCCTTTACTTTTACTTCATCGCCAACAATTGATTTCATTAGCTTTACGTCTTCTACCTTAGCGCCTGAACTACCAAAGCCAGTAGAAGTCTTAATAAAGTCAGGCTTTACTTCTTTAGCAATCTCAGCTAATTTTTTTATTTCATCTTTGGTTAAATAGCAATTTTCAAAAATCACTTTACATGGAACATGATTTTCATGACAAGCATTAACCATCTCTTGCATTTCTCGCTTTATGTAATCGTAGTTTTTAGCTTTTAATTGAGTAATATTAATCACATAATCAATTTCATTAGCACCATTCTTAATTGCATCCCTAGTATCAAATACCTTGGATTCAATAGTTTGTTGTCCTAAAGGAAAGGCATTGCAGCACCAGTATCAATGTCTGTTCCCTTCAATTATGTAATAACATAAAAAATACCTAGAAATTTTTTCCTAGGTATTTTTATAATTATTATTTAATGCAACATACTTTTAGCATATGGCAATTCTAATGATGGATCTGCATTTAAAGTCAGATCAGCAAATTGCCCATCATTATAAAGATTATAAGCAGCTGCACCAATCATAGCAGCATTATCACCACAAAGCTTAAGATCAGGCAAAATAACTTTTGGTTGATCTGTTTTAGGAAGCTTAGCAATCTCTTCACTCATTCGATCACGTAAACCTTGATTTGCGGCAACTCCGCCACCCATAATAAATGTCTTAGGTTTATACTCTTTGATTGCTCTAATAGTCTTATGAGCAAGAACATCGATTACAGCAGCTTGAAAGCTAGCAGCCAAGTCATATTTATTCAACTTTTCATGGATTTGATCTGCATGATGACAAGTATTAATAAAAGCTGACTTAAGACCCGAAAATGAAAAATCATAATCATCATCTTCCAGCATCGCACGTGGGAAATTAAAAGTATCCTTACCTTGATGTGCCCACGCATCAATCGTCTTACCTGCAGGATAATTTACACCAAGCACACGACCAATCTTGTCATATGCTTCACCTGCAGCATCATCACGAGTATCACCAATAATTTCAAAATGAGTAGGATCCTTTAATAAGACAATTTCAGTATGACCACCAGACACTTGCAAAGCAATAGCTGGATATTCAATTTTGTCTTTTAATTGGGCAGCCATAATATGTCCCATAATATGATCAACACCAATCAATGGAATTCCTGTTGCCATAGATACAGCCTTAGCAGCGCTAACTCCAATCAAAAGTGCACCTACAAGGCCTGGACCATAAGTTACAGCAATTGCATCAATATCTTTCCAACTGCAATTTGCTTCATTTAGAGCTTCTTTAGTAATTTGGCTAACTACTTCAATGTGATGTCGACTAGCAACTTCAGGTACAACTCCACCAAAACGTTGATGACTTTTAATTTGGGTTGCAACAATTAAACTTTCAATTTCACGTCCATTTTTTATAACAGCAGTTGAAGTTTCATCACATGAACTTTCATAAGCTAAAATGCGAACGTCTTTCTTTTCACTCAAAATGTAAACTTCTTTCTCTTAATTTTATGTGGTTTTAACCATAAAACCATATTTAAAGCATCAGTATTAGTATCTTGATAATAATTCTTTCTAATGAAATTACCTTTAAAACCTAATGTTCTATATAGCCTCTGTGCAATTTCATTATCTGTGCGAACTTCTAAAGTTACACAATCACTAGTATTTTCACGAGCTAAATCAATCATCAATTCCATTAAATATTTTCCAATATATTGATGTTGATATAACGGTGAAACAGCAATATTAGTAATATGTGTTTCTTCTGGATTAAATCTTGCACCAATAAAAGCAACTAAAGTAGAGGCATGGTATACAACTAAATATAAAGAACTTTGTCTTTTTCTTAACTCAGATTCAAATGAAAACTTATTCCAAGGTGTATGTCCTGAGTAGACCTGTTCTTCTAATACCAATAAATCTGGAATATTATCATCGGTTGCCTGCATTACCTGCAAAACATTTCCATTGATATTCACCATAAAAGGTGAAAAATTCATATCAATTCGATTAACTTGTGGATGGAAAAATTGATTAAACTTCTTCAACATAATGACTATCTGGTTCGAATGGTTTTCCTGTCTTCTTGTGCCAATCTACTTCAGCTTGAGTTCTACGTAGATAGCGTGGCAATAACTTATCTGGATCAACTGGTTCTGAGTATTCAGCTAATTGCCCAATTAAGCCTGCATGGATTACATTTTGACTATCATTACCATATTTATATGGAATATTCAAAGCCTTAAATTTCTCATCTTGTTTTTCTAAACCAGTTCCCACTAAAACAAGCTTCTTAACTTCATTTTTAGCAGTATAATCTTGGATTGCTTTAATTAAGACATCGATATTATAGTGACCATCAGGGATTACATTATCTGGAATATCACCGCTCTTATAGCCTGCTGCAAAATAATTATTATTTCTTGCATCTAATCCAGTAATTACTAATGCATCTTCCTTAACGGATTTAGCCAATGCTTGTAATGTTGAAATTCCTACTACTTCTTTATTCAAAACACTAGCAAACATTTTAACAGTAGTAGTTCCAATTCTAAGCCCAGTATATGAACCTGGGCCAATAGCAACTGCAAAACGATCAATATCTTTTAAGGTTAACTGATTTTCTTTTAAAATTTCATCAATTAATGGATCAAGATGTTCACTATGATTACGTTCATCTTGTTCATTTTTTTCGACAATAATTTGTTGACTATCATTTAATGCAACACTTAAATGATTAGTAGCCGTAGAAACGCTTAAGATTCTCATTCTAAATATTCTCTTTCTACATTTAAATCACTTTTTTATTTTAACACGAGAAACAGCTTGTAATACAAAGTAGATTATAACCATTTGGATCCATGGTACAATCAGCTCTTTAGGTAACCGCTGAATTAAGGCCGCATTAAAATTCATATTGTACATAATATGCAGCCATAAGGTATTCATTCCTATGTTAACAATAATAGTTACCAGAATAGTTGAAACAACTATTCGCCAAATTTTAACTGGTTTATTATACAAAAATAACGCATAAATCAATGGTCCTACCATTGCAGTTAAAGTGAAGCCAATAAAAAATCCACCTTGATTACCGAAAATTGCAGAGGCAACTAAATCACTTATTCCTCCACCAATTGTTCCCCAGACCGGGCCAAAAAAGTAGCCTAACAAAACACTACCAATAAATCCTAATCCTACTTTAACTGTAGCTGGTCCAACAGAAAATTGCCCTAGAATTATTTTCATTGCAACAATAATTCCTAAAAAGATTAATCGTTGTAAATCCGTTTTTAACAGCTTTTTTGTATTCATACAGCCATCCCCTTCCATAAACAAAGCATGACCATATTGTCATGTTTTTATTTTACTTCATGCCATTTCAATTCACAGATAGCCTTAACTGTACCATCTTCAGCTTCAATTGCATGAGATGAATTAACATTATCATTTTGAAGTAGGTTCATGCAAGAATATACTCTCTCGCCATAATAAACTTCTTTGTCAAACTTAATATCAATAGTTTCAACCACATGATTTTTCAAAAAATCACGGTCAAGCATATCAATAAACCAACTAAAATAATGGCTATTAGTCACATGATGATTAGTATCTAAATCATCATATCGTGCACGATAAATCCGTTTTTTCTCATAGTTATCCTGTGCCCTCAATCGAGGAAAACGTGGCATTTTTTTTAGCAGAGGAGCACCCCACTCTTCCATCATTTTTACATCAGCAGGTACCATATGCCGTTCTTTTAAGTTAAGCATTACCCATTGACTTTTAACGACTACTAATGGATTTCCTGCACTATCACTAACGCCAAAGTCACGATATTCAAAAAAGCGATTATAACCACTTGCAAAAGTACTCAAAATCGCTTGATCGCCAGCTTGTGGCATTTTTTTAATATCAAAATGATACTGTGTTACAACCCAACCCAATCCTTTTTGGGCTAAATCATCTGTACCAGCATTTCTTTTATCTAATTGATGTTCTGAAACTTGCATCATTAGATCAACCAATGCAGGCAATTTCAATCGACGGTTTTCATCACAATCTTTAAATTCGATTTGATAATTTTCTTTATATTCCATAATTATCCTTGATGATATTGATCATATAATTCATTTTTTGACACTTTATTTTGTTTGGCTACTTGCTTAATAGCATCCTTTTTTGACTCGCCTTTTTCTACCAAATCATCAACCATTTTAACTAATTCAGGCCAAGATAATTGTTCTGGCTCATCTTCATTAGGTGACACCAAGATAACAAATTCACCACGTGGTGCATTTTCAGCAAAATAATTCATTAACTCTTCAACCGTACCACGAACAAATTCTTCATGGATTTTAGTTAATTCTCTTGCAGCTACGATCTGTCTATCTTTAGGCAAAACAGATGCCATGGTTTTTAAAGTTTTAGCTAAACGATGTGGTGCTTCATAAAAGATAGATGTAGCTTTATCTTTAGCAATTTGTTCAAAATATTTTTTTTGCTCTGATGATTTTCTAGGTAAAAAACCATAATAAGTAAATGGTTGTGCATCAAACCCAGATGCGATAAGAGCTGTCGCAAATGCTGAAGGACCCGGAAGTGGTACTACTGGAATATCATTTTTAATACATTCTTGCACTAAGATATAGCCTGGATCAGAAATAACGGGCATCCCCGCATCACTAATTTCAGCAATAACTGCACCATCTTTCATCATCTTCACTAATTCTGGTGCACGTTCTTTAGAATTATACTTATGAAACGAGAGCATTTTATTATGGACACCAATTTTTTCAAGTAATATTCCACTAGTTCTGGTATCTTCTGCAGCAATATAATCTGCATCCGTTAATACCTTTTTGGCTCGAATAGTAATATCTTCCAAATTGCCAATTGGTGTAGGTACTAAATAAAGCTTTCCTTCATCTCTTGCATAACTGCTTTGACGTTTCATTATCTACCATCCTTTTTAATACCTTTTTTTTCACCAAAATTATCTAAAATATCAAGGCAAAACATGCAATCAGCATCTGGATCACGATGTGAACCATAATACATATTACAAATATGATAGCCCGAATCATATATTTTCTTTAATGACTCTAACCCATTTTGAGTTTTAACCTCAGGTGCAGGTTGATTAGCTGTCAATTTATCTAATTTTTCATGAAGCAGTTGATTCTCAACCTTTAACTCAGTATTTTCTTTTAAGGTTTCTAAAATATCATTTTCCAAACTGGCAATAGTTTTTGCCATATTTTCTGTTGTTTCTTTAACTCGTTGTAATTTTGAATATGGATCCAATTCTAAAGCACCTACTTCCATCTTAAAGCAAGATAATCTAACGAATTCCGTAAATTTACATTGCTTAAACGCATCTTATCCACTTCAATTAAATTTTTCAGCATTTGCGCTGCTAAATTTAGTTTAAGTGGATCGTTTAAGTCTTGCTCAGCTAGCAATTTTAGCTTAATTAAAATATAACGCTGTTCTGACACTAATTTAGCATTTTCAGATAATTTATGCGCACTGATTAATGCCAAACTATTATGCTCAAGCATTTCTTGATAAAAATATTTAATTTCCTGATCCCACTTTTCAAGATTCCCTAGTTCATTAATTTCACTTTGAGTAAAACCATTCTCTAATAGAATCTCCGTCTTTCCATTTCTCTTTTTCCCATTATCAAAATTAATAATCTGAGTTCTTGAACGAATCGTTGGTAAAATTTGATCACTATTATTAGTAATTAAAATAGTTACAACTGGTGCAACTGGTTCTTCTAATAAATTAAGTAAACCGTTAGCTGCAGATAGCGTTAGTTTCTGTGCTTCCTTAATAAAAAAGAACCGTCTACTACTTTCAACTGGACTTTTAACTAATTCTTCTTTAAGTGGTCTTATTTGATCAATTCCCAAAGTTTGCTTACCATCAGATTGAACTAGTAATACATCAGGGTGATTACCTGATAGGATTTGCTTACAATTCTGACATGTTCCGTCCGGTTTATTTTCACCAGTACAATTAAACAAACATGCTAGCCAATATGCTGTATTTAATGCACGTTCCTCATCACTATCGACAAACAAATAACTGTGCGCCAGTTTTTTTTGCTTATATGCTTTTTGTAAAAATTGGGTTTGCCTAACGCCCACATTCGAAATATTAATCATTTAAAAACGTTTAAATTTATCAACCGGAACAACAAAACAAGTTGCACCACCTACAGTAATTTTAAGAGGTTGAGTAATTTCATAACCAGTTGAAACCATATGAGGTGTTGCAATTTCTTCTCTTGCTCGTGATTCTTGCTTAATTACTTTTAATACATCGTCCACTTGCTCATCTTCACACCCTACTAAAAAAGTGGTATTTCCTTGACTTAAAAAACCACCTGAAGTTGCTAATTTAGTAGCACGAAAGTTATTTTTAACAAGTGCCTTTTGCAAATTATTTGAATCTTCTTTTTGAACAATTGCAATTACTAATTTCATTTAATTATTCTCCAAAATAGTCTTTGGTAACCTTTGCTTAAGTTCTGTAACAACTTGTTTAACAACTTGATCAATTGGCTGAGTTGCATTAATTACTACAAATCGATCAGGATACATTTTTATTACTTTCAAAAAGCCCTCATAAACTTTTTGATGAAAAGCAATATCTTCTTGTTCTAACCTATCTTCTTGAGCAGGACGTAATTTTTTAATTCGACTGAGACCAATTTCAGGCGCAATATCTAAAAAGAAAGTCAGATCTGGATCTAATTTATCTGTTGCGAAGTCATTAATCTGTTTTACCTTCGCAATGCCTAAATCTCTACCTTGACCTTGATATGCCAAAGAACTATCTACAAACCGATCAGAAAAAACTACCTTACCTTCATTAATAGCTGGTTTAATTATTTCCTCTACGTGTTGACTTCTAGCTGCAGCATATAAAAGTGCTTCAGTTTTTGGATCCATCTTATCGTTTGCTGGATCTAAAATTATATCTCTAATCTTTTCCGCAATCTTAGATCCACCAGGTTCACGTGTCACAAGATATTGTGTCTTAAGTTGAGGAGCTATTTCAGCTAATACTTCTTTTAAAACAGTACTTTTGCCTGCACCATCTGGGCCTTCAAAGCTAACAAAATAACCTTTCATAAAATCCTCCATAGGTCTATTTTACAGAAGAATCATAAATATTAACAGTCCTAGTAATTTTTAATTATCAAAATAAAAAAGCCCTTTAAAAGGACTTTTTTTATTGAGTAATAGCATTAGTTATACCACTAAATCTTGTGCCCCGATAACGAGCCTCATTGTATAAAAAAGTATACTTTGCTTTTAAAATTTTATTCTGAACATAATTATCGTCTGATAAATCTAAAGTATTTTGATCAAGATTTTGTTCCAAAGAAATTTGATTCTGTAACTTTTCAATTTCTGCAACTAATTTTTGATCACCAAGTTCTTTAATTTTATCTTTATCTTTTTTAGCCATTATAATGTTGTTCTTCCTTGTACTGCTCGCTTCAATGTAATTGAATTAGCATATTCTATGTCGCTTCCGACAGAAAGTCCTGCGGCTAGACGAGTCACTTTAATTCCAGCTGGTTTAATCAACTTACTAATATACATAGACGTCGATTCACCTTCTGGAGTAGAATTAAGCGCCAAAATCACTTCTTTAACATCATCATTTTTTTGTAAACGAGTAATTAAAGATTTGATATTAACTTCTTCTGGCCCAATTCCATCCATTGGTGAAAGTACACCATGAAGCACATGATAAAGTCCATCATATTCGCCCATTTCTTCAAGTGCCATTAAGTCTTTAGGCTGTTCAACAACCATGATAGTTGTTTGATCACGATTAGGATTTGAACAAATATCACATATTTCTTTTTCAGTGATATTGCCACAAATTGGACATTGATGAATATCTTGTTTTACTTGAATTAAAGCTTTAGAAAAGTCTTCAATATCCTCTTGTGGCATATCCATTGTATAAAAAGCTAAGCGGGTAGCCGTTTTTTCTCCAATTCCTGGAAGCTTCATATAAGCATCAATTAAATGAGCAATTGGTAATGGATATTGCAATTACATCAAGCCTTTCGTATATTTACCTAAACTTGCTTGAGTTGCTTCATCAATTTGTGATAAACCCTTATTTACTGCATCAATAATAAGATCTTGAAGCATATCTGGATCATCTGGATCAATAGTATCCTTATCAATCTTGATGTCTTTAAGTTTACGATCTCCACTAAAAGTTGCCACAACAAGATCATCTGCTGACTTACCAACAAATTCTTGCACAGTAATATTTTCTTGTTCTTCTGCCATTTGTGCTTGCAACTTCTTTGCTTGCTTAATCATTTGTTGCATGTTCATTCCGCCCATGCCCATACCGCCAAAATTAGGTCTTCTACTCATAATCTTTTCTCCTTATTAATCTTTTATAGTAACTGCATCACCAAAAAGTTCTTTTGCCGTATCAACTACTTTGATGTCTTCTTTTGATTCTGCATCTTTACCTTCAATTTGCTGCTTTTTTTTAGCCAGTAATTCCTCTTTATGACTTTCAACAAATTCTTTCCTTACTGCTAACCAATCTTCATCTGGAACTAAAACAATTCCATAATAATGCTTAGCGAATTTTTCAATTTGATCTGTCAATTTATCTAATAAATCACTGTCCGAACTAGCATTTTCAAACCATAATGTATATTTACACTTCATTACAACCTGATCTGGACTAGCTGCCACAGGCTCAAGAACATCAAGCAATGCTCTTTCTGAAACAGCAAGTACAGATTGCAAATCTGACCATACATTTTTGATAGCTTCTAGATCATCCCTAGTTGCATGCTCAAGAACATGATAAACCTGTTTGCGGTTTTCTGCTGTAGTTTTTTTGATTTTTTTGACCGGCTTCTTAACTGGTGCAGCCTGTTGTTTTTCTACAATTTTATGCACATGCTTAGGCACAGCCGTATCCAAATGAAAAACTTGATCTTTATTGAAGCTAGATCGATCAGTTAACTGTGTCATTTTTTGCGTCAATTCAACTACCTGTTTTTTTAATGCAGCTAGTTCTGCTTGCATCGCACTTGAATCAGCAGGCGGTTGCACTACAGCAGCTGAAACACTCTTACTTGTTTTTTCTTGAACATTACTGCTTGCTTCCACTAAAAATACCTTTAATGGTATTTGTTGTTGATTAGTGTAACGCAAATCATTTAATGCATTATTAGCAAGAGTAATCAAGCGATAATAAGTATCCGTTGGCACCTCTTTGATTTTTCCAATAAAATTCTCTGTTAAAAATGCCCCTTGATCTTCATTAGCTTTAATCACCATTAAGCTCTTAGTAGCCATGTCGATCAATTCATCTAATATGTTTTTGGAACTCGCACCTTGATCCAAGGATTCTTGAGCTAATTTTAATGCATTAACAGAATCTTGCTCTAATAATGCTAACAAAATTTTCTCAATATTTTCTCTTGCCGCAAAACCAGTTATTTGTAATGCATCTTCATAATTCACACTATCTTTTTCATAGCTAAGCAACTGATCTAGAATACTGAGGGCATCTCTCATTCCTCCATCGGCTACTTGTGCGATTACATTCAAAGCTTTAACTTCATATTTAATATTTTCTTGATCTAGAATATATTTCATCCTATTTTCTAGATCTTCTTTTGAAATACGCTTAAAGTTGTAACGTTGTGTTCTTGAAATAATCGTAGCTGGTACTTTTTGCAACTCCGTTGTTGCCAAAATAAACACCACATGCTCTGGTGGTTCTTCTAACGTTTTAAGTAAAGCATTAAATGCACCAATCGACAACATGTGAACTTCATCGATAATATAAACTTTATATTTTCCTTCTGTTGGAGCATATTTTACCTTATCACGAATTTCACGAATTTCATCAACACCGTTATTTGAAGCGGCATCAATTTCCATGATATCAGGCATTGAACCCTCATTAGCTGCAATACAATTAGCGCATTCATTGCAGGGCTCACCATCTTGAAGATTAGTACAGTTCAACGCTTTAGCAAATATCTTTGCACAAGAAGTTTTACCAGTACCTCGCGGACCTGCAAATAAAAAAGCATGAGATACTTTTCCTCTTTTAATTGCATTCTTAAGGGTATCTGTAATCGCTTCTTGACCAATCACACTATCAAAAGTCCGTGGTCGCCATTTACGATATAGCGCTTGATAAGCCATAAATTCTCTTCCCTAGTAAAAAAGCTCCTAACTCTAAAAGAGCTAAGAGCTTGTTAATATCTAATAAAAGGCACATGCCTGAACAACCTTAGTGCTGCTACCTTCCGGTCCTGACACGATTCAGAGGTCAAACATTGCCCATCAAGTATGATAACGTATTTTTGAAAAATTTGCTAGTTTCTTGCTCTAAAAAATTAATTATTTTCAGTTTTCTGAGCATTCTTTGCTTGCTTTTGTTTTTCACGAATTGCTCTAAAAAAATCTTTTAACATTTGGGCACATTGATCACGATATAATCCACGAATGGCATGCGGATGATGATTAAATCTTTCAACTGCAAATAAATCTACTACGGATCCGCAAGCTCCTGCTTTTGGATCTAGTGCACCAAAATAAACATCTTTTATTCTAGAATTAATTATTGCACCCGCACACATTGGACATGGTTCCAAAGTCACAAATAAACTACAATCTATTAATCGCCACATCCCCAAATTTTTACATGCTTCTTTTATTGCAATCATCTCTGCATGCTGCGTTGAATCTTCATCTAATTCTCGTCTATTATAGCCTGTCCCAATAACTTTTCCCGTTGGATCTACTACAACTGCTCCAATTGGGACTTCTCCTTGTTTTTCAGCTTCTTTTGCTTTATCTATAGCTAATTGCATATATGTCTTTTTTTCGTCGCTAGAAAGCATTAAAATCCCTCTCATTCGTATTTTGCTATAACTTATTTTAGCAAAAAAATAGACTGATCATCCTGATCAGTCTTAGCAACCTTTAAATTATAAATTACTAATATTGCGATTTCTAAAGTTATGATAGAAGAAAATACCTGACAAAATAAGATATAATGCAGCAATTCCTGCTGGTGCAGCAGTTTCATTATCTCCTGAAATCATACCCAACATAAATACTCCAACTATCACGATTAGAACGGCAAATACATATTTCCAAGCCTTTTTCATTGTTAATAACCTCTTCACATATTCACATACTCTTGTTTTCTATAACTATATTATATTAAGATTATTCAACAAAATAAAGCTTTTGAGCAAACTCTAATACCGTTATCATAAGGTTTTTATACTTTTTAATTTATTTAATTTTTAATAGATTTTAAGATATAATACCCTTTATCTCTTGTTAAAATTTCACAATCACCATAAGTATTTATCATATTCTTACGTGTACTAGGTTCTCCTTGCTTTTTTTGAATGACTACTAAAAGTACGCCGCCACTCACTAAATGTGCATTTGCTCCAATTAAAATTTCATTTACCACTTTTTTACCAGCCCTAATTGGCGGATTTGTTAATATTAAACCAAATTTTTTATCATTATCTATTTGTTCATAACAATTAGAAGCATAAATATTTACATTTTCAATATTATTAACTTTGGCATTCTCACGTGCCAAATTAAGTCCACGTTCGTTGACATCAATCATATCTACTTCTTGATCAGGCCAAAATTTAGCAGCAAATAAGCCAATTGGACCATACCCTGTACCAACATCTAAAATATTAGCTTTAGGAAAACTAATATCTTTCATTGCCTTAATTAAAACGCCACTACCATAATCAACTCGCATCTTTGAAAAGACGCCCGCATCAGTATTAAATTTTAAATCTATACCGTCTACGTGATAATCTATTATATGTTCATCATGCTTAGCAGTAGGATCTGTAGCAAAATACATCTGATTTTCTTGTTTACTCATTTTATTTTTCCTTTTTATTCTCAAGCCAGTTTTTTATCTTATGTAACTCATTAGGAGGATTCTTTTCTCCCTTTAATGTTTGAATTTCCGCCTGTAGTTTTTTATTCTGATCAGTTAATTCTTTATTTTGTTGTTCAATATCATCTAACTTTTTTAAAATCAACTCAATATTATCATGTGTCTCCAGTGTATTAGCACCATTAGTTCTACGTACTAAATACGATGTTATAGATGATGTCAGCATCCCTACAATTCCAATTCCTAATAACATCATCACTAAAGTAACAAATTTCCCTACAATACTATGCGGTGGTATTGTCTTACCAAATATTCCATCATATCCTACTGTAGATGCAGTGGATAAAACCCACCAGAATGCAGTATCCAATGATACATGTTCACTTATTGCAAAAGCTTCCGCCCCTACAAGTAAAAATGTAATTGTAAAAAATACCACATACCATAAACCATTAGTATGAAAGATTTGTCTTAGTTTCCCCATTAAACCTGCTAGGCGGATTAAACGTAAAAGCCTCAAATATGATACCAAACTAGACAAATTAAATGCATTCAAAACAACAAATAACATTCCTATTGGAATAATAATCAATAAATCATAGATATGATTTTTAAAAAAGGTTTTCTTATCATTCGACTTACTTAAATGATAAAAATAATTAATAGCAAAATAAACAACAATTCCATCATTTATCCAAAACCATTTGCTGGTAGGAATATTGATATCAATTACTGCCGCAAAATCCAATATAATCAAAAAAATAGATACAATTGCTAAAGTAGCGATCCACCACTGATAAGTAGTTATTTTTTTATTCATATTTACCATCATAAATTAATTATACAAAAAAATAAGCTCTCCGCACATAGCGAAGAGCTTATTCAAATGCCCAGTTGGGCTGTAATTATTTAAGGGTTACAGTTGCGCCAACTTCTTCAAGCTTAGCCTTGATGTCGTTAGCTTCGTCTTCTGAAACGCCTTCCTTAACGTTCTTAGGAGCACCATCAACAAGGTCCTTTGAGTCCTTAAGGCCAAGACCAGTGATATCACGTACAACCTTAATAACCTTAACCTTTTCTTGACCAGCTTCAGTCAATTCAACATCGAAACTTGACTTAGCTTCTGCAGCACCTGCAGCACCTGCAGCAGCAACTGGAGCAGCAGCAGTAACGTCAAATTCGTCTTCAATAGCCTTTACAAGGTCGTTCAATTCAAGTCGCGGACAGGAGCTTGCAATACAGAAACAAGCATTGAAAGCAAACCTTCGCGGCCTGGAATTGAAGCAAGTTCCTTAATTTCTTCCTTAGAAGTCAACTTACCTTCAAGCATACCACCCTTGATTTCGATAACATCGAAATCGTCTTCGTACTTAGAAACGATACGAGCTGGTTCAGTGATATCATCAGCGTTATCAGTGTAGATAACAGCAGTAGGACCTACAAAAGTATCATCAAGACCTTCGATACCAGCCTTAGCAGCAGCACGTCTTAAGTAAGTATTCTTGATAACCTTCATCTTAACATCGTTATCACGAAGATCCTTACGCATGTTAGTAACTTCTTCAACAGTTAAACCAAGGTAGTTGATTACTAAGATAGCCTTAGCAGCTTTAAGTTCTTCAGCAAATGCATCAACGAACTTTTCCTTTTCAGCAATAGCAGCTTTACTCAATTAATTTCACCTCCATGATCGCATTAATAAATTCTATAAGGCCTTTTAAAGCAAAAACTCCATGCCGAAAGACATGGAGCATAAAAATCTTCATTATCTTCTGGCCTCGGCGGGATTTTGAGGCGTCATGCCACCCGAGTCTTAGGTAGAATTTACAATTATTTATTTTAGCAGGCATTATCAAAGATAGCAAGGACAAATTTACAAATTACTAAAAAGTATGTAAGATTAAGAAAAAAGATTGGAGAGAACAATGACTGATCAAGAACGCAAACAACGTATTTTAATTAAATTACGTAATATTCTATTTTTACTACTTGGTATTACTGTTTTATTTATTAGTATCGAAAGTATTATTCAAAATCCTAAAAATTTTATTTCCAATTTAATTTGGATGCTTTTAGCATTAATAGTTGTTGTACAAGCAATTATTAGTATTTCTCAAAGTATGCAAATTTTAGATTCCAAGCAGCGGCTTTTATTATTTATCGACTGGATCATTATCATAGCTGGAATTTTAATCGCTAACTTTGCTTATATGTTTCAAAATAATGCCTGGTTAATTATCGGCAGTGCTATTTTTATCGCTGGTTGCATCCCCATTAAAGATCAAAAGCAAAAATAAGTACACACAAAAACGGATCTGTAAAACAGATCCGTTTTTTATTCTAATTATTCAATTAATGGAAAACGTTGGCAATAAGCGGCAAAGCCCAAATCCAAAAGATACAACTTACTGCAAAGAATACAGTTGAAACGGCAACTGAACTTGCCCCTTCCTTAACATAAATGTTGTAACGACTGGAAATAATAATCCCTGAAAATGCAGGTGGTAAACCAGTTGCTAAACAAAGCATTGAAATCTTTTGTGGATCTGAACCCATACCACATAAATATGCAACAGCTACGATAATCGCAGGAGTTAAAAATAGACGGAAGAATGTGTTCCAAATAACTTCTTTATTAATTGAGAATTTAACAGTTGATAAAGCTAAACCGGCAGCTAAAACAGCAACACCAGCATTAGCTTTAGCAATCAAATCAAATGTAGGGGCCCATGAACTAGGAACTCTAATTCCAATCAAAACAAAGATAACCGCAATAAGTGGAGCAGCTGCAACTGGTTTCTTAATCGCATCAAGAATTGACTTTAAAGTTGGATTCATATGTTTACCGTTGCTTTCTCCAGCGTGATCATCAAATTCTGCATGAACTAAATCAATTTCACGTTGAATACCAACTTCACTAAGAGCTTTAGCTTCTTCATCACTTACAGGTACGTCATCAGGAACAGTAACCTTCTTGACCTTCTTAACAGTAGTACCTTTTCGCGGTAATTTAACTTCTACTTCAGTACCACCATTATTCTTCTTAGCCTTTGCCTTTTCCTTTAAAGCAGCTTGTCCTCTGTTAATTAAAGACAAACCTAAAGGAATAGTTACAGCATTAACAACAATAGAAACAATCCCAATAACTAAGTTAGTTGTTGCATTGTTTCCGTAAATTGGATCAAGAACTGCAAAGCCCAAAAATCCAATAGTTGGTGAACCAGCAATCAATGCACAAACCGCAGCTTCTTGCGTTGATCTGTGAAACATCAGTTTATCCAAATAATAACTGAGCATGAATAAACCAGTAACACCGATCAATGAGATCAATGTTAAAACTATATCTTGCGCAAACATCTTACGCGTAGCTTTAACAATTGAAATAAATAAAGCCGCTGGTAAAGCAATGTTTAAAACCAGTTTATTCAATCCTTGACGTTGATCATCGTCAAAGAATGTTAATTTACCACACACATATCCCAACAACATAATTACCAAAATTGGTATAATGTCGTTTATTAATATCATAACCATATTTTTCTCCTTACGATGAAACTATATCCTACAGTTTAAATAACAGATCTATTATTTAACGCTTTCAATGTTTCCTCTTCATTATGAACTTTTAATTGAAAAAGTAAAACGTATTTCTTATTTAATTTATTAAATAACGTTATAAACAAAAAGAAGAGTATTAAATATACTCTTCTTTTTACCTATATTGTCTTAGTTTCGGTGGGATTAAATAATTCTTCTAATTCACCCGTAGTTTTGTATACCACCCAACTAGCTAAGTTAACAATGTGATCGCCAATTCGTTCTAATAATCTAGTTACTACAAAATAACTTGACGAAGCTGCAGCTCTTGAGGGATCACTCTCTATTCCGTCCACGATTAGCTTTCTAGCACGAACATAATCATGATCAATAATTTCATCTCGACTAGCTACATCTCTAGCCATTTTTTCATCGTCCTGCACATAAGCTGTCAAAATTTGGATAAGCATGTGACGAACATTATGTGTCATGTTCGAAATAATTTCTTCAACTTCAGGAATACGCGGATTGCCCTTTACACGAATTGTTTCAAGAGCAATACTCATAGCATTTTCACCAATTCGTTCTAGATCAGTTGTAGCTTTCAAAATACTAATAACTACTCTAAAATCAGTAGCAACTGGTTGTTGTAAAGCCATTAATTTCAATGCTTTTTTTTGAATATCAATTGATTCAGTAGGAATTTTTTCCTCATTATCGACCATAGATTGTGCTGTTTTTTTATCATGATCAACAAATGCACGGGTGGCTTGATCAATTTGATCATTAACAAAAACACCCATCTCCATAAATTCTGTGTTTAACTTTTTTAATTCATCTAAAAATATTTCGTGCATCTTTATACCTCAAAATTTAACCAAAACGACCGTTAAGATAGTCACTTGTAATCTGTTTCTTAGGTGCAATAAACATTTCTTCAGTTGGTCCGGCTTCAACCAAATCACCATTCATTAAAAATGCTGTTTGATCTGAAACACGCCCCGCTTGTTGTAAATTGTGTGTAACCATAATAAAAGTATACTGATGTTTTAAATCCATTAATGTTTCTTCAATTTCACTACTTGAAATTGGGTCAAGCGCACTAGTAGGTTCATCAAGCAAAACCACTTTAGGTCTAATTGCCAAAGCTCTAGCAATACAAATTCTTTGTTGTTGACCTCCTGAAAAAGCTTGGGCATTACGATTTAAATTATCTTTAGTTTCTTTCCAAATAGCAGCTTGTTTTAAACTTTCTTCTACTCGCTGATCAATCAATTCTTTATCTTTTACACCCGCAATTTTCAACCCATAGGCTACATTATCATAAACAGAAAATGGAAACGGAGTTGGCTGCTGAAAAACCATACCTACATTTTTTCTAAGGGCTACTAAGTCCATTTTCGAACCATAGATATCTTGTCCCTCAAACTTAATTTCACCGGTGATTTTAATATTTTCAATATCATCGTTCATTCGGTTCAAGCAACGTAAAAATGTAGACTTACCACATCCTGATGGTCCGATTAACGCAGTTAATTCTTTTTCTTTACAATTAAGATTTATACCATGAAGTGCTTCATAATCGCCATAGCTCAAATGCACATTTTTTGCTGAAATAATTGTTTTCATTTTAACCAAAACTTCCTTGAATATAATCTTCAGTAATTTTACCTTTAGGATTAGTGAAGATTTCTGCTGTTGAATTATATTCAATTACATGCCCCAAGTGGAAAAATGCTGTGTAATCACTAATTCTTGAAGCTTGCTGCATGTTATGAGTAACCATAACCATAGTATATTTACTTCTTAATTGTTTGAGCGTATCTTCCAATTTAGAAGTTGATACCGGATCTAAGGCACTTGCTGGCTCATCTAAGAGTAAAATTTGTGGTTGAACAGCTAGTGCTCTAGCAATACACAAACGTTGCTGTTGCCCACCAGAAAGCGCCAAAGCACTCTTATCTAGTTTATCTTTTACTTCATCCCACAAAGCAGCAGCTCTTAAACTTTCTTCCACTATCTTATCAAGTTCCTGCTTGTTAGTCTTACCATTTGCTTTTAAAGCGTAAACTATATTTTCTCTAATTGATTTAGGAAAAGGATTGGGACGCTGAAATACCATTCCAATACTTTTTCTTAATTCATAAACATTGATATTAGGCTTATTTACATCTAAACCATGAAACCAAATTTCACCGTTTACTGTAGCCACCTTATCATTCATTCTATTAAGTGAACATAAGAAAGTAGATTTTCCTGATCCAGATGCACCGATTAAAGCAGTGATCGTATTTTTCTTAAATTGTAAACTAGCATCAAAGAGCTTTTGAACCTTGCCACCGTACAAAACACTTAAATCATTTGTAGACAGTGCCACGTCATCTTTATCAAAAGTTTTGATATAGCTTTGTTTTAATTCTTGCATCATACCACCTATTTAGCTGCAGTCAATTTACGGTACAATTTATTTCCTAAATAACGTGCACCTAAATTAAATACAATTACCACAATTACTAATAATGCAGATGTAGCTGCAGAAACAACCGTTGCATCTGGAATAATACCTTCAGTATTTACTTTCCAAATATGAACTGCAAGTGTTTCTGCCGGTCTCATTACATTTAATGGACTAGTAGGGCTAAACGGATTCCAATCCGCATAATTTACAGTTGAGCCACTTTGTCCTGCTGTATAAATTAAGGCTGCAGCCTCACCAAAAATACGTCCGGCACTTAAAATAATTCCTGTTAAAATACCTGGAAGAGCTGCTGGCAAAACAATACCACGAATTGTTTTCCAATTAGATAATCCCAAAGCTAGCCCCGCTTCACGCTGAGTTTGCGGTACACCTTTAAGTGCCTCTTCAATATTACTTGTTAAAATTGGTAAGTTAAAGAAAGTTAAGGCTAGCGCACCCGAAATAATTGAAAAGCCAAAGCCAAATTGAACTACAAAAAGTAAATAACCAAATAAGCCGACAACAATTGATGGAAGAGAACTTAAAATTTGAATTGTAGTTCTAATTAAATTAGTTACCCAATTATCTTTAGCATATTCAGCTAAATATATTGCCGCACCAAGTGCTATTGGTAAAGAAATAATTGTAGTTAAAACTAACAAATAAAGTGAATTAAATAATTGATCTCTAACTCCACCACCAGCTTGATATGATGAAGCTTCAGAAGTTAAAAAATGCCAGGACAAATGCGGAATACCAGTGATCAAGATATTCCCTAAAATACCCGCAAGAATTAAGACAACAATCCCAACAAAAATATAAATAATTGCTGTTGCTAATTTCTCTCTCTTTTTTGCATCCATTTCTACTTTTGTCCCTTCTTTCCTACTAGTTTAACTAAGAAGTTAAAGACCAAAGACATAATTAAAAGTAGTAATGCCAATGACCATAATGCATTATTTGGCAATGTACCCATAACTGTATTACCCATTTGACTGGTCAATTGGCTAGTTAAAGTTGCTGATGGGCTTACTAAGTTGTATGGCATAAGAACAGCATTACCAATTACCATTTGTACAGCCAAAGCTTCACCAAAGGCTCTAGCCATCCCAAAGATTACAGCTGTCAAAATTCTTGGCGTTGCTACACGAAGCACAACACGATAAATCGTTTGCCAATGTGTGGCTCCAAGTGCCATTGAAGCTTTTCTAAAATGACCAGGAACTGCCTTTAAAGCATCAACGGTCAATGAAGTAATCGTTGGTAAAACCATTACAAATAAAACTAAAGTTGCAGCTAAAATACCAAATCCTGTTCCACCAAATATATTTCTAATTACAGGTACAATAATAGTCAATCCTAGGAAACCATAAACTACGGATGGAATACCTACAAGTAATTCAGTTACTGATTGTAAGAAATTAGCCCCCTTTTTAGAAGAATATTCAGTCATATATAATGCAATAGCAATAGCAAACGGTGTTGCTACCAGTGCCGACAAAAGAGTGACTGCAAATGAAGTAACAATCATGACGGCAGCACCAACATGATTCTTCCCGTCACCCGGATCCCAATCTGTCGAAGTTAAGAAATGGAATACATTTACATGATCGCCAATAAAAGTAGCTAACCCATGGTAACCTACGAATCCAATAATTGAGACAACCAATACAATAATTAAACCAATAGCAAAATAAGTTAAGCCTTTACCCCAATATTCTTGATGAGTTTCTTTAGAAGGCTTAGTCAACTTATCAATATCAACATCAGCTGGTCCAATCTTTTTCAGCTTAACATGCGGAACATGTTGCTCAGCGATTGCCTGATTGACAACTTCTTTTAATTTATCTTTTTTATCCATGAATTATTTTCCTATTTGTGTAACTTGATTTTTACTATTACGAGTTACCTTCATATCATTAACACTCAAATATCCGATCTTAGGTACAAGTTTTTGTTGAACCTGTTTGTCCAGCATATAATCAATAAATGATTTTACCTTTTGAGATGGTTTTCCTTTTGTATACATATGCTGATATGACCATAATTTCCACTTATTTGTAGTGATATTTTTGTTTGTAGGTTTTACATGATCAATACTTAATTTTTGAATGTGAGTATCATTTGCGTAAGGAAATGATAAATAACTAATTGTACCTGGTGTGGTATTTACAATTTTTTTAACAGCACCGTTAGAATCCTGTTCTTGAGATTCAATTGGCTTTTTACCATGTAAAATAATATCTTCAAAGGTCCCTCTAGTACCACTTCCCTTTGAACGATTTATTACAGTAATAGTCTCATTTTTTCCACCGAGTTGACGCCAATTCGTGATTTTACCTGTAAAAATTTGTTCTAGTTGTTTGCTAGAAACATTCTTTACTCCCACGCCTTTATTTACAACTGGAACAATTCCAACCACGGCAATTTTGTAATCTCTAAGCTTACTTGCATCAATCCCTTTTTGCGATTCAGCAAATACATCTGATGTACCAATTTGTACAGCACCAGCTTGAACTTGACTAAGACCAGTTCCTGATCCACCACCTTGAACAACGATATTACTATCTACATGCTTCAAACGGTAGTCATTACCAGCTTGTTCAGCTAAAAGCTGCATTGCACTTGAGCCAACAATAGTTATTCTAGAGCCACTATTAGCACAGCCGGCAGTACAAACCAACATTAGCAACAACAAAACAATTATTTTTCCCATGGAATGCTTTTTCATAACATTCCTCCTTAAAGTATCTAGATTTTACAAAGTTCAATTAATGATAACATAAAAAAAAAGGCCCCGCTACATTGCGGCGCCTTTAGTAATCTAATTTAAATTAGTCTAAGTTTAATGGATCAAGCTTGATACCAGGTCCAAAGGTTGCTGAAACAGCAACACTCTTAATGTATTGACCCTTAGCTGATGCTGGACGAGCACGTAAAATTACGTCACGTAAAGCATCAAAGTTTTCTACTAATTGGTCTTCAGTAAATGATACCTTACCAATAGGAGTGTGGATAGCTGCTTGACGGTCAACACGGTATTCTACTTGACCTGCCTTAACGTTCTTAACAGCCTTTTCAATATCCATAGTTACAGTACCAGTCTTAGGGTTTGGCATCAATCCCTTAGGTCCAAGTACACGACCTAAACGACCAACCTTAGCCATCATCATTGGAGTTGCAACTACAACATCAAAGTCTAACCAGCCGCCTTGAATCTTTTCTACCAAGTCGTCTGAACCAACAAAATCAGCACCTGCAGCCTTAGCTTGTTCAGCTTGTGGGCCTTCAGCAAATACTACAACAGTTTGAGTCTTACCAGTACCGTTTGGCAAAACAATTGAACCACGAATTTGTTGGTCTGCTTGCTTAGGATCTACGCTCAAGTTGTAAGCTACATCAATAGTAGCGTCAAAGTTTGCGTATGAAGTTTCCTTAACAAGTTTCATAGCTTCTGCTACTGAGTATAATTTATTTGAGTCT
>PPYF01188098.1_pt1 | contig 74158 bp, 70 predicted proteins | sample 1559871 | NCBI WGS metagenome assembly PPYF01 (sample SAMN08240021, study PRJNA423297) | Human gut metagenome, whole genome shotgun sequencing project.
TAGGTTCTGATCTGGCACGGTTGGTGCGCATTTGGCGTGCTCTGATTGACCATCGCCTCAAACCTCTGGAACTCACGCAGACGCACTGGGTCACGCTGCATAATATCCATCAGCTTCCGCCCGAGCAGTCGCAAATCCAACTGGCTAAAGCGATCGGTATTGAGCAGCCGTCTCTTGTCCGAACGCTGGATCAGCTGGAAGAGAAGGGACTGATATCTCGCCAGACCTGCGCCAACGACCGTCGTGCTAAACGCATTAAGTTAACGGAGAAGGCTGAGCCGCTGATTGAAGAAATGGAGGCAGTTATCAGCCACACGCGCGGCGATATTCTGGCAGGTATCTCCGCCGAGGAGCTTGAGATGCTTATCACGCTTATTCGTAAGCTGGAGCAGAATATTATCGAACTGCAATCCCGCGATTGATATGAAAAACCCGCGAACTTCGCGGGTTTTTTTCGCTTACTCCCAGACAACAACCCGGTTTCGTCCGGCCGCTTTCGCGCGGTACATGGCTTCATCGGCGCGGCGTACACACTCTTCGACCGGCACCGACAGATCGGTGGCGGTAAACACCCCCATACTGATAGTGATTGACTCCGGCAGCTGTGCATTGCTGCTGCTATTATCATGCTGACTGATGGCCAGGCGGATACGTTCCGCAATCGTGCGAGCCACCTCCGGCGAGGTATTGACCAGCAATAGCGCAAACTCTTCGCCACCGATACGCGCCGCCACATCGTTCTGACGCACAGAGTCCTGCAGCACTCTGGCGACAAACTGAATGACTTTATCCCCCTGCAGATGGCCGTATTTATCATTTATACGCTTGAAGTGGTCCAGATCGCTGACAATAACCGACACCGGATGGCCGTTAGCGATCGTCGGCTGAAGGGCGGTAAACGAGTCATAGAAGTAGCTGCGATTAAACAGGCGCGTCAAAGGGTCGCGGATCGAGTTCTGGTATGAGTTGAGATACTTGGTGTTGGACTGACGATAAAGGGTAAACACGTCGCAGAACAGGACAAAAATCAGGAACAGGGTGGAGATGGTTTCGAACAACCGTGCCTGATACCAGCTGTAGCTGGCGGTATCCTGCCCGGACATCAGGACAAGCAGGGTAAAGATATAACAAGCGCAGAAGAATGCTCCACTGTACCAGAAAATGTTGTTTAGCTGTGTCGTAAAGATAAGTGTCATTAGCGTCATCAGCCATATTATAACTAATGCCCAGTTGACAATATTGTTCCAAATTTCGCTGTATTGGTAAGTATTATTATCAACCAGTTTGACCTCAATAAAGAATCATGGCTGGAGTAGAACCACGATAATACCAGCATAGCAATGGCGAACCCAAACACCCCGCATAAGATAAAAATATGATTTCGTATACTGTGCATGTCACGCGATTTTACCGCGTACAGCACTACGGAAGTAATAAACAATACCGCCATAATGATATTGCGGAAGAAATAAAATATTAGCGCATCATTATAGTTAATATTATCTGATGAACCGCACAGGAACCACGTAGGATAGCTGTTTAGCGTACCCAGCATCAGCACCGCTGAGCTAGCGAAGGCGCAGGCTATCGCCATCAGATAGAGACGCCGACGATCGCAGAAGTATTTCATCACCATGAAAACCGCAATCATGGTATGGAAAACCATCAGGAACATCGTCAGCGTGGGAAAAAGAATAGGTGCAATTGCCGGAACATGGCGAATAAAAACATTAGAAAAGTGATTGAGTAACAGAATGCCAATTAAGCAAATTGTGATATAAATCAAAAAACGCTGCAGGGGGAATTTTAAAAGCATATATGAGTCCTGTGTACGCTAAGCACTGCAAGCAACGGGGCATCCTGGCCCTATAAAATTCGAGTTTAATTGATTTCACGTAAAGAAATATTGTCCGTGCGCAAATAATAGATAGGATGAATAACTATTATATATTTGTCGTATGAATATTAATGAGGGAGGAATAAAGGCAGGAGTATGGGTACGCGCTTGTTGCAAACGCGTACCCGGAGAACATTAACGCGGAGACACAGTGACCTGTCGGCCGTTGCTCGCCATCACGACGCGCTGACCAGCAGAGAAGCGAGTATCACCCTGTTTCTGCACCACCATGATGGTGTTGCCGTCATCTTTACGAATTTCCAGTTCAACGCCCTGAGTTTTATTCATTGCACCCTGAACGCTCTGACCGGCTACGCCACCCGCGACAGCACCCGCTGCGGTGGCCAGAGAACGACCGGTACCGCCGCCAACGGTGTTACCCAGGAAGCCACCCAGTACGGCACCGCCGATAGCGCCAATCACGTTGCTGTCATCGCCACCCTGAATTTGTACCGGACGAACGTGTACGATGGTACCGTAGGTGACGTTCTGAACCTGTTTCGCTTCGGATGCAGAGTAAACATCACCTGACAAACCGCTGTTGTTGACACATCCGGCCAGGGATAAACCAATCATTGAAACAGCCAATACACGTAACATCATTATGAATCTCCAGTTCACTAAGAATTGCTCTTATGAGCATCCGTACTAAACAATTATATGGTATTTGATCGGGGCGGTCATATATTCCGCATTCATTATTAATCATAATAAACCATCCTGACTTAACCAACGATAAACGCAAGGAAAACAGCGTCACTCCTGACGTTCTCACGAAAAATGAGACCTTTATTGTTAAAAAATTTTATTGGTTAATAGCATTACGTGGCACTTTATGCTGGAGTGTTAACTTTGCATAGCTGACTAAGGACGGCGTATGAAATCCGGACGGTATATTGGCGTAATGTCAGGGACCAGCCTTGATGGTGTCGATGTGGTGCTGGCGGTCATTGATGAACATAGCGTAACGCAGCTGGCGAGTCTTTCCTGGCCGATACCCATCGCGGTGAAAGAGGCGGTGTTGGCCATATGCCAGGGGCAGCCGTTAACGCTCTCGCAGCTTGGGCAGTTGGATAACCGTCTCGGGAATCTTTTTGCGGATGCCGTTCTGGCGCTGATGTCTCAGGAGAAGCTGGCGGCGCACGATATTGTGGCGATTGGCTGCCATGGGCAAACCGTGTGGCATGAGCCGACTGGCGATGCGCCACATACTATGCAAATTGGCGATAACAACGTCATTGCCGCGCGAACCGGCGTCAGCGTGGTGGGCGATTTTCGTCGTCGCGATATGGCGCTGGGTGGGCAGGGGGCGCCGCTGGTGCCAGCGTTCCACCAGGCGCTACTGGCACATGTCAGCGAAAGGCGCATGATTTTGAATATTGGCGGGATCGCCAATCTCTCCCTTCTGATTCCTGGCCAGCCGGTGCGCGGCTTTGACACCGGGCCGGGGAATATGCTGATGGATGCCTGGATTTGGCGCAGTCTTGGCAAACCGTATGACAAAGACGCACAGTGGGCCAACGAGGGAAAAGTGATTTTACCTTTGTTACAGGACATGCTGAGCGATCCTTATTTTGCCGCTCCGGCACCGAAAAGCACCGGTCGCGAGTACTTCAACTATGGCTGGCTGGCGCGGTTTCTGGCGCGTTATCCTGGGCTGCGACCTCAGGATGTGCAGGCCACCCTGACCGAACTCACGGCGGTGACTATCAGCGAGCAGGTTCTGCTCAGCGGCGGCTGTGAGCGCCTTCTGGTCTGTGGTGGGGGGAGCCGTAACCCGCTGGTGATGGCTCGTCTTGCGGGCTTGTTGGCCGGTACCGAGGTCGCGACGACCGATGAATACGGTATTAGCGGTGACGATATGGAAGCGCTGGCTTTTGCGTGGTTGGCGTGGCGTACGGTCGCGGGTCTACCGGGGAATCTCCCGTCGGTCACCGGCGCATCGCAAGCGACGGTACTTGGGGCGATTTTTCCCGCAAACCCGCAGAAGAATAAGAGTTAACTGACATCTTCTTTTACACTGGGCCGATAGACTTAAGCAAAATGGGAGTGGGACAATCACTCCTTGACCAGGAATGTCTAAAGGCTCAGAAAATATGAAAAAATTGCTTATTGTTGCCCTCCCTTTGATGCTCTCCGGCTGTAGCGCCTACAACCAATTTATGGAGCGGATGCAAACTGACACGCTGGAATACCAGTGCGATGAAAAACCGTTGACGGTGCATCTCAATAACCCGCGCCAGCAGGTGAGCTTCATTTATGACAACCAGCAGCTCAATCTGGCGCAGGGCGTCTCGGCTTCCGGTGCACGCTATACCGACGGTATTTATGTCTTTTGGTCGAAAGGCAACGAGGCGACCGTCTACAAACGTGACCGTATCGTGCTGAATAACTGTCAGTTACAAAATCCCAAACGTTGAGATTTTCAGGCGAGCGGCGCACAATAACGTCACCCAATGATGACTAGTCCAAACGCCATGTCTGACAACGACGAACTACAGCAAATTGCGCATCTGCGCCGAGAGTACACCCGTGGCGGCCTGCGTCGCCACGACCTTCCTGCTGAACCTCTGCCGCTTTTTGAGCGCTGGCTCTCTCAGGCCTGCGAGGCAAAGTTAGCCGATCCGACGGCCATGGTGGTGGCGACGGTTGATGAAAATGGTCAGCCGTATCAGCGAATCGTTTTGCTGAAGCACTACGACGAAAAAGGGCTGGTGTTTTACACCAACCTGGGGAGCCGCAAAGCGCACCAACTGGAGAAGAATCCGCGTATTAGCCTGCTGTTTCCGTGGCATATGCTGGAGCGTCAGGTGATGGTGATTGGCAAGGCGGAACGCCTGTCGACACTTGAAGTGGTAAAGTATTTCCACAGCCGCCCGCGCGACAGTCAGATTGGCGCCTGGGTTTCCAAACAGTCCAGCCGCATTTCTGCGCGCGGGATCCTCGAAAGCAAATTCCTTGAGCTGAAGCAGAAATTCCAGCAGGGCGAAGTGCCTTTGCCGAGTTTCTGGGGCGGTTTCCGCGTATCCATTGAGCAGATGGAGTTCTGGCAGGGCGGTGAACATCGTCTTCACGACCGTTTTTTATACCAACGTGAAGAAGGCGCGTGGAAAATCGACCGACTGGCGCCGTAAACCCCCAAATTTGTTGTTTTAAGCGCTAGCGCTGAGGGCGTCAGCGCTTTATTCTATAGAGCTTTCGCGTCTGGCGAAAAGTCGTGTACCGGCATAGGTGCAGTCGTATATACATGGAGAATTTGATGGCAAGCAGTAACTTGATTAAACAACTGCAAGAGCGGGGGCTAGTTGCCCAGGTAACGGACGAGGTAGCGTTAGCAGAGCGACTGGCGCAAGGCCCGATCGCGCTCTATTGTGGCTTCGATCCTACCGCTGACAGCTTGCATTTGGGGCATCTTGTTCCATTGTTATGCCTCAAACGCTTCCAGCAGGCGGGCCATAAGCCTGTTGCGCTGGTGGGCGGCGCCACCGGTCTGATTGGCGACCCGAGCTTTAAAGCCGCCGAGCGTAAGCTGAACACCGAAGACACCGTGCAGGAGTGGGTAGATAAAATTCGCAAACAGGTTGCACCGTTCCTCGATTTCGACTGCGGCGACAACTCCGCAATTGCCGCGAACAACTATGATTGGTTTGGCGGCATGAACGTACTGACCTTCCTGCGCGACATCGGCAAGCACTTCTCCGTTAATCAGATGATTAACAAAGAAGCCGTGAAGCAGCGTTTGAATCGTGACGACCAGGGTATTTCCTTTACCGAGTTCTCCTACAACCTGCTGCAGGGCTATGACTTTGCCTGCCTGAATAAACTGCACGGCGTGGCGCTGCAGATCGGCGGTTCCGACCAGTGGGGTAACATCACCTCCGGTATCGACCTGACCCGTCGTCTGCATCAGAATCAGGTGTTTGGCCTCACCGTTCCGCTGATCACTAAAGCGGATGGCACCAAGTTCGGCAAGACCGAAGGCGGCGCAGTCTGGCTGGATCCGAAGAAAACCAGCCCGTACAAATTCTATCAGTTCTGGATCAACACCGCGGATGCTGACGTTTACCGCTTCCTGAAGTTCTTCACCTTCATGGACATTGAAGAGATCAATGCGCTGGAAGAAGAAGACAAAAACAGCGGCAAAGCCCCACGTGCCCAGTATGTACTGGCCGAGCAGGTCACCCGTCTGGTTCACGGCGAAGAAGGCCTGGTGGCGGCAAAACGCATCACCGAGAGCCTGTTCAGCGGTTCTCTGAGCGCGTTGAGCGAAGCTGACTTCGAGCAGCTGGCGCAGGACGGCGTACCGATGGTTGAGATGGAAAAAGGCGCCGACCTGATGCAGGCGCTGGTAGACTCTGAGCTTCAGCCGTCTCGTGGGCAGGCGCGTAAGACCATTGCCTCCAATGCGGTCACCATCAACGGTGAGAAACAGGCTGACCCGGAATATTTCTTCAAAGACAGCGATATTCTGTTCGGGCGTTACACCTTGTTACGTCGCGGTAAGAAGAATTACTGTTTGATCTGCTGGAAGTAATTTTCAGAAACAGGGGGGCGTGGGAAACTACGCCCCCTTCTTTTTATGTCGTCTGAGTAGAACCAATGAACAACATCCTCGCCATTCAATCCCACGTTGTTTTCGGGCATGCCGGCAACAGCGCCGCGGAATTTCCTATGCGTCGCCTCGGTGCCAACGTCTGGCCGCTGAATACCGTGCAGTTTTCCAATCACACCCAATATGGTCAATGGACGGGCTGTGTGATGCCGCCTGCGCATCTGACGGAGATTGTGCAGGGCATTGCGGCTATCGATCAGCTTAAGCGCTGTGACGCGGTGCTGAGCGGCTATCTTGGCTCTGCGGAGCAGGGCGAGCATATCCTCGGCATTGTGCGTCAGGTCAAAGCGGCGAACCCGCAGGCGAAATATTTCTGCGATCCGGTAATGGGCCATCCGGAAAAAGGCTGCATCGTGGCGCCCGGCGTGGCGGAGTTCCACAAACGCTATGCGCTGCCGGCTAGCGATATTATCGCGCCGAACCTGGTTGAGCTGGAGATCCTCTCAGGCCACGAAGTCCAAAACGTGAGTGAAGCCGTCAGCGCGGCTCGCGAGCTGATTGCCCTGGGGCCGGAGATTGTACTGGTTAAACATCTGGCGCGCGCAGGCTACAGCTCCGATCGTTTTGAGATGCTGCTGGTGACCGCCGATGCCGCATGGCACATCAGTCGTCCGCTCATTGATTTTGGCTCTCGCCATCCGGTTGGCGTTGGCGACGTCACCAGCGGGCTGTTGCTGGTTAAGCTCTTACAGGGGGCAACGCTGCGCGATGCACTTGAGCATGTGACGGCGGCGGTGTATGAGATTATGCTGACGACTAAAACGATGGGTGAGTACGAGCTGCAGGTCGTTGCGGCACAGGACCTGATTGCGAAGCCAGAGCACTGCTTTAGCGCCACGCAACTGTAACCTGGCGCATTTTGTCGGGCTACGTTCGCATATCTGCACGCGCAATGTAGCCCGGACGAGGCGAAATTAACTGCCGGGGACGATTATTTCAACCCTTCCGCCGCCAGCGCCGCGGCAACTGCCGGACGCGCCGCAACGCGAGCCATATAGTCCGCAATATTCTGATACCCCGCCATATCCATCTTCACGGCGAACGCCCAGCGCAGTACGGTAAACAGGTAAGCATCGGCAATGGTAAAGCGAGAACCGCTAATCCACTGTGCGCCAGCCAGCGACTCATCAATATAGGCCAGCTTTTTGTCCAACAGCGCACGAACCGTCGGTTTGTAGTCTTCCGGCGTATCCGGGCGGAACAGAGGGGTAAAGCCTTTGTGTAGCTCGGTGGCGATGAAGTTCAGCCACTCCAGCGTCTTGTAGCGGTTAATGCTGCCGACCGGCGCCAGCAGTTGACGGTCCGCGACGCTATCGGCGAGATACTGCATGATCGCCACGCCTTCAGTCAGCAGGGTATTGTCGTCCAACAGCAGGGCGGGAACCTGGCCTTTCGGGTTGACCTTCAGGAAATCGTCACCGTTTTCCATACGTTTGTGCATCAGATCGACGCCGATCAGCGTGAAATCCTTTCCGCTTTCCCGCAGCGTGATGTGCGATGCGAGGGAACAGGCGCCGGGTTTGTAGAACAATTTCATGGGTAACTCCTTCAGACTATGATTATTTTTGTTGTCCGTTGGCAGAAGGGCGGCCAATGGATATGAAAGTATGTTAGTGCCTGCGCAGATAAAAAAAAAGCCGCTAACATACGTCAGCGGCCCAAAATTATTCGTTTCCCGATGACATTATGCGGAAGCGACTTTACCGTCAGCAGCAGGCTTTGAGTCGTCCTGAGTCATACGGTTCAGTTTCGGTGCCGTCAGCAGCATCAGCACGGCGATAACGGCAGTGACAACGCCAATCTGCAGGAACACGCGGCCATACACTTCCAGAGACATCACCGGGTCGGTTACGTTTTCCGGCACCGCCATCATGCCAGCGACATAGCCGCCGATGATGTTTGCGCCTGCGGTAGTCAGGAACCAGCTACCCATGATGAAGCCCATCAGACGCTGCGGAACCAGCTGTGCAACCATTGCCAGACCCAGACCAGAGATCATCAGTTCGCCGATGCTCTGCAGGCCGTAGCTGATGATCAGCCAGTTAACGGAAACGATACCTGCGTCGGTGGCGAATTTCGCGCCCAGCGGCAGAATCAGGAACGCACCGGAGCACAGCACCATACCAATCGCGAATTTGGTCGGCATCGGCAGGGTGTCGCCCATTTTGTTGTAGATAGCGGCCAGAATCGGGCTACCAATGATGATCCAGAACGGGTTCAGCGCCTGATACTGTTCCGGTTCGAACGCGATACCCAGAATAGAGTGTTCAACGTTACGAATCGCGAAGAAGTTCAGTGAGGTCGGCATCTGGCTGTACAGCACGAAGAAGATGATCGCTTCGAGCATCAGGATAAAGGCCACAATCATCTTACGACGCGGCGCACCGGTCATGGAGAAGGTTTCTTTACCGAAGATAATGATGATGCCCAGTGCGATAACGCCCAGAACCATACGTGCGATGCCCTGGTTGTGCAGCAGCCAGGTCGCGATAGCGATCAGGATAACGACACCAACGATGGTCAGCAGCAGATTGCGGTAGTTAGTCGGCTCGAAGTCAGGTTTGGAACCGTACTGTTTAACCCAACGCTGGCAGAAGGCGAAGTTCACAACGGTGATCAGCATACCGACGACGCTCAGCGCGAACGCGGTGCTCCAGCCGTACTTAGCTGCCAGCCATGGCGTTGCCAGCATAGAGAAGAACGAACCGATGTTGACGGACATGTAGTACATCGTAAATGCACCGTCCAGACGCGGGTCGTCTTTGGCATAGCAGGTAGAGAGCAGGGAGGATGGGTTGGCTTTGAACAGGCCGTTACCCACGGCAATCGCCGCCATGCCCATATAAACGATACCGGCGTCGTGGCCTGACCATGCGACTAAAGCATAGCCGATGGCGAGAACGACGGCGCCCAGCATGATAACGCGTTTTGTCCCCAGCACTTTATCGCCCAGCCAGCCGCCGATAGCAACCAGACCGTAAACCAGAGCACTGAAGGAAGAGAACAGAGTAATGGAGTCCGCTTCGGACATACCCAGCTGTTTCACCAGGTAAACGGCCATGATGCCCTGAAGGCCGTAGAAACCAAAACGCTCCCACAACTCGATAGAGAAGATGAGATAGAACGCTTTAGGTTGTTTGAAGGCGTTTAAGCTAACGCTTTCCGTTGGTTTTTTGTTTGCAGTAGACACATATACCTCTTATTTACATCCCATTTCATGGGGGGTGTACTGGGCGGAGATGCTCTTTTTGGCACCCGCCTTATAGTTATTCTGGAGGGAAACGGCAAGTAATGTTCACTATCCTGCGCCTTCAGACAAGGCTTTTGCAATACTCTGTTACAAATAAAAAGTCTGGTACAATCAACCGTCTTTGCAAATGTTATTTAGCGTTAAATTTCACTGTTTAAAAATTGATGGTTTATTCTTCTGATAAAGTAGGGCGAAACGCGTAACGTAACCATATCTTCTGCTGATGGCGCTTAAAAGTAGTGATATAGGCTAGATTCTGAAAAATTGCTGGATGATCATCTTGTGCTCTGTAAGTGAGGCATTGCGATGATGGCGTCGTTTTCTACGTAAAGAAACATAAATGCAACATTATGTTGCCCGGATGTTTTCGTCAGCGTTTGTATAGAAATTTTCGCTCGCGATGACGTATTTAACCTGCCAAAGCGTTATATAAGCGCTAAAAGTGCCAAATACTGAATAATTATATGGGATTAAACGCTGCTTGAGTGAGGAGAGGCAGGCGTGGCGTTGACTTGCCACGCAGCCAGACATGAATTAAAGCTCGGTTTTCTCTTTATATTCACAGAGATCTTCGATGAGACAGGAACCACAGCGCGGCTTGCGGGCGATGCAGGTGTAGCGACCATGCAATATCAGCCAGTGATGGCAGTCAACCTTGAACTCGGCGGGAACCACCTTCAGTAGCTTATCTTCAACTTGCTCAACGTTTTTACCCGGCGCGAAGTTAGTGCGGTTGCAGACGCGGAAAATATGCGTGTCGACGGCGATGGTCGGCCAGCCGAAGGCGGTGTTGAGCACCACGTTGGCCGTTTTACGTCCTACCCCGGGCAGCGCTTCCAGCGCCGCCCGGTCTTCCGGAACCTCTCCGCCGTGCAGTTCAAGCAACATTCGGCAGGTTTTAATCACGTTTTCTGCCTTGCTGTTAAACAGACCGATGGTTTTGATGTACTCCTTCACACCGTCTACGCCGAGATCCAGCATCGCCTGCGGCGTGTTGGCGACGGGGTATAGCTTAGCTGTCGCTTTGTTAACGCTGACGTCGGTGGCCTGCGCTGAAAGCAGCACTGCAATCAGCAGTTCAAAAGGTGAGGTGAAATTCAGTTCTGTGGTCGGATGCGGGTTGTTGTCCCGTAGGCGACTCAAAATTTCCAGCCGTTTTGCTTTATTCATCAGGCTTTCTCTGCGGTATCAACGTCTGCGTTTGCTGCGCCAACGGCCTGCGCGCGGCGTTGTTTTGTCCGTTCGTCAATCAGGTATTTGATAGCCAGCAGCATGCCAAGGCCGATAAAGGCGCCAGGCGGCAGCATCGCCAGCAGGAAGGGGGTATCGGTGTGGAACACTTCAATACGCAATACCTTAGCCCAACTACCAAGCAGGCCGTCAGCGCCGTCAAAGAGGGTGCCATTGCCCAGCAGTTCGCGGATTGAACCCAGCACGAACATCGTGCAGGTGGCCCCCATACCAATAGCAAAACCGTCCAGCGCCGACAGCGCCGGGCCTTTTTTGGCGGCAAAGGCTTCCGCACGCCCAACCACGATACAGTTAGTGACGATCAATGGGATGAAGATACCGAGAGACTGATACAGGCCGAAGGCGTAGGCGTTGATCAGCATCTGTACGGCGCTCACCACCGACGCGATAATCATCACGTAGATAGGGATACGAATTTCTGCTGGCGTCCAGCGGCGCAGGCTGGAGATGGCCAGGTTGGTCAGTGTCAGCACCAGCGTGGTTGCCAGGCCCAGTCCCAAAGCGTTGGTGGCGGTAGAGGTGACCGCCAGGAGTGGGCACATGCCCAGCAGCTGAACCAGCGCGGAGTTGTTTTTCCAGAGCCCCTGGACAATAACCTCTTTAACCTCGCTCATGATTTACTCTCCACAGGCTTGCAGTTGCGACAGTTGATTCGGCAGCGTTTGAGCATACAATCCGGCGCGTTTCACCGCATTGACCACCGCGCGGGGGGTAATCGTCGCACCGGTAAACTGATCAAATTGCCCACCGTCTTTTTTTACCGCCCATTGGCTGTCGTCCGGGCCAGCGATTTTCTTCCCGCTGAAGAAGGTAATCCAGTCGGAGAGGCGGAGTTCAATTTTGTCCCCCAGCCCCGGGGTTTCATGATGCTCGGTGACGCGCGTGCCCAGCACGGTGCCGCTGAAGTCGGCGCCGACCAGCAGTTGAATCGCCCCGGAATAACCGTCTGGAGCGGTGGCTTCAATGACTGCGGCCACCGGTTTATCGTCCTTGCGGGCAATATAGATTTTGTGTGTGCCTTTCCCCAGTTCTGGGGCATCGACGACAAAGCAGCTCTTTAGCAGCGAATTATTATAGCTGTCAGCGGGAATGACCTGCTGGAACAGCGCATTTTGCTGCTTCTCTGCCTGCTCATCAATGGTGTGCTTGGTTAACTGGTTGATCGCTGCGGTGAGCCCGGTAGAACCTGCAGCGAATAGCGCCAGCGTGACACCGTGTTTACGCATGGTTTTTAACATCGTTATCCTCAGCGGTGTCCGTAAACGCGCGGGCGCGTGTAGTAGTCGATCAGCGGTACCGTAATGTTAGCCAGCAGCACGGCAAAGGCGACGCCGTCCGGATAGCCGCCGAAGCTGCGAATCAGCCACACCAGCAGGCCCGCCAGCGCACCAAAGATCAGACGTCCACGATTGGTCGTCGAAGCGGTCACCGGGTCGGTCAGAATGAAAAAGGCGCCTAGCATGGTCGCACCCGACAGCAGATGTATCTGTGGTGAAGCAAGGTCGTCCGGATGAAGCAGCCAGCCGAGCGTTGCGCAGACCGCCAGACTCAGCAGAAAACTCACCGGGATATGCCAGCGAATCGCTTTCTGCCATAGCAGGAACAGGCCGCCAGCAAGGTAGGCGAGGTTCACCCACTGCCAGCCCACGCCAGCCAGCGCGCCGTGATAAATGGCTGCGTTCAGAATCTCTTCTACCGACTGGCCGGCATGACGAGAGGTTTTGAAGGTATCCAATGGTGTTGCCTGGCTGATGCCATCAATACCCAACTTCAGGGCATTCATATCCTGACCCGAGACGGTGTGACCGGTAAAGATCATCTGCACCGCGTCCATAAAACCCGGCGTCGCGGCAGCAACGCCGTGCGGCGGCAGCCAGGAGGTCATCTGAACCGGGAAGGAGATCAGCAGAACCACGTAGCCAATCATCGCGGGGTTAAACGGGTTCTGTCCCAGTCCACCATACAGCTGTTTAGCAATAATGACGGCGAAGGCCGTGCCCAGGACAACCATCCACCAAGGTGCGAAAGGGGGAATACTGATGGCCAGCAGTAAGCCGGTCAGCAGCGCCGAGTTATCCGCAAGCGTTCGGGGAATATTTTGTTTGCGCAGGCGCAGGACCAGCGCTTCGGCAAGCCAGGCGGTCACAATCGCCAGGATGAGCTGAATAAAGGTTCCCCAGCCGAAAAACCAGCTCTGCACCAGAATACCGGGCAGGGCGGCGACGATCACCAGCATCATAATGCGCGATGTCTGGCGATGGTTGTGGGTGTAAGGGGAACTTGCGATCTTGAAAACCATTTAATCCTCGTTAACGGCCTGAGCGGCTTTCCTGGCTTGAACACGGGCAATAGCAGCAGCAACGGCGGCTTTGCGGGGATCGTCGTTGGCGGCGGGTTCGCTAACAGCGCTGTGCGCCGCTTTACGCGCTTTGGCACGGGCGACAGCGGCCTCAACCGCGGCTTTACGCGGGTCAACGGTGTCGCTCTCGCTGACAACCGGTACCGTGTCCACTGACTGCTTTGCTTTTCGTGCTTTGGCGCGCGTGATGGCAGCTTCAACCGCGGCTTTACGCGGGTCAACGGTGTCGCTCTCGCTGACAACCGGCACGGTGTCCGCTGATTGTGCCGCTTTGCGCGCTTTGGCGCGCGCGATGGCAGCTTCAACCGCGGCTTTACGCGGGTCAACGGTGTCGCTCTCGCTGACAACCGGTACGGTGTCCGCTGACTGCGCCGCTTTTCGTGCTTTGGCACGGGCGATGGCTGCTTCAACCGCCGCTTTACGCGGGTCGCTGCTGGCCTCTGTCACATCGACTTCTGGCTGCGTTTCAGCTTTACGGGCTTTTGCTCGTGCAATCGCCGCCTCGACGGCGGCTTTGCGTGGATCGATGACATCATTAGCGCTTTGACGTTTCTCCGCCTGCGCTGCGCGAGCCTGCGCTTTACGCGCTTCGCGCCCGGCAGTAACAGCGCTGTTATCCGGCAGTGAGCCGGATTGAATGACAATCGGCTGCGTTGCCTGCTGCTGTTTTTCACGCACTCGCGCCAGGGCGGCATGAATAGCGTCCTGGTCCCTGACGGTCGGCTGCACGGCCGCTTTTTTATGGCGTTCTTCGCGGGCGACTTTCTCACGTTCAAGTCGCTGTTGGCGCGCTTCGAAACGGGCTTTCGCTTCGGCGGCGCGCTGTTCTTCCTGGCGGATGGCGTTGATTTCCGCCTTTTCCTGACGGAAATACTGCACCAGCGGAATACTGCTCGGACACACCCATGCGCAGGCGCCGCACTCGATGCAGTCTGACAGATTATGGGCGGTGGCCTTATCGTGCTGCTGACCTTTGCTGAACCAGTAAAGCTGCTGCGGCAGGAGGTCCGCCGGGCAGGCGTCAGCACAGGCACTACAGCGGATACAACCTTTTTCCTCTTCGGGTTCGCCCATTTCCGCAGCCGACGGGGCCAGCAGACAGTTGGTGATTTTCACCACCGGAACGTCGAGCCAGGGCAGAGTAAAGCCCATCAGCGGGCCGCCCATAATCACCATCTGATCGCTGGTCGGGCAGAATCCCGCGTGGCTCAGCAGGTGTTTGACCGGCGTACCGAGACGCGCCCAGACGTTGCCCGGCAGCGAAACCGATTCGCCGGTCAGCGTTACCACGCGTTCGGTCAGCGGCTCGCCGTCGATCACTGCACGCTTCACCGCGTAGGCCGTCCCGACGTTTTGCATCAGGATGCCAATATCGGAAGAACGTCCACCGTGCGGCACCTGCTTACCGGTCAAAATCTGCGTCAGCTGTTTCGCGCCGCCGGAGGGGTATTTGGTTGGAATGACGCGCAAACTTATGCCGTGGCAGCCTGCAAGCACTGCGCGCATCATTGAGATAGCCTGCGGCTTGTTATCTTCGATGCCAATCAGCACCTGCTGCGGCTGCAAAATGTGCGCCAGAATCTGGATACCTTCGACGATCTGCGCAGCGCAGTCCTGCATCAGGCGATCGTCAGCCGTAATGTACGGCTCGCATTCGGCGGCGTTGATGATTAACGTCTCAATCTTATCGCCACCACCACGCAGTTTAGTACCGGTCGGGAAGCCCGCGCCGCCTAAACCAGCCACGCCAAACTGGTGAATACGTTCAATCAACGCTTCGCGGCTGTGATTTTTGTAATCATGCCAGCCGTCGCGGGTTATCCACCGGTCTTCACCGTCGGCATCAATGATGACGCTCATTTCCGGCAGCGCAGAAGGATGCGCCGTCGCATGTGGTTCAATGGCGACAACCGTACCTGAGGTTGGCGCATGAACGGGCAGCATCCGACCCCAACCGCGGGTCAGCGGCTGGCCGCGCAGGACGCGATCGCCAGGCTGAACGCACAGTTCGCCTTCGGCGCCGATATGCTGCTTCAGAGGGATCACAAAACGCTGGGCAAGCGGTATCTGGCGCAGTGGTGTGCCGTTAGATTGCGTTTTCATCTCTGGCGGGTGAATGCCCCCGTCGAAATCCCAGATCTTGTCTTTTCTGAAGGCGGAGAATAGCTTAAGCATGGTGTTCCACAGGAATAATTCGTACCGGGATCGTGTGCAGGTCCCATTTCCAGCTTTCGGTGGTCGTTTCTACCGGGCGTAATTCAATACACTGAGTGGGGCACGGGGCGACACACAAATTGCAGCCGGTACACAGGTCGCTCACCACGGTGTGCATGGCGCGCGTGGCACCAATGATGGCATCCACCGGGCAGGCCTGAATGCACTTGGTGCAGCCGATACAGTTATTTTCATCAATAACCGCCAGCATACGCACCGGCTCTGCCACAGCTTCACCGCCGCCGATAGGCTGCGGGTCGACGTTCAGTAGCTCGGCGATTTTCAACATGACGGCTTCACCGCCAGGCGCGCAGCAGTTAATTTTCTCCCCGTTACTCACCGCCTCAGCATACGGACGGCAGCCCGGGTAGCCGCATTGGCCACACTGGCTTTGCGGCAGCAGTTCATCAATTTTTTCGACTACCGGGTCGTCCTCAACGGCAAAACGGCGTGAGGCGTAACCGAGAATGACGCCAAAAATCAGCCCTAACAGGCTGATTGCAGCGACAGCAATCCAGAAGGTCATCATTACAACTTCACCAACCCACTAAAGCCCATAAAGGCCAACGACATTAAACCGGCGGTAATTAACGCGATGGCGTTACCGCGGAAAGGGGCGGGCACGTCGGAAACGACCAGGCGCTCGCGAATGGAAGCGAAGAGCACCATCACCAGCGAGAAGCCTACGGCGGCGGAGAAACCGTACAGCGCCGATTGCAGAAAATTGTGGCCGAGGTTGATGTTCAGCAACGCGACGCCGAGCACCGCGCAGTTGGTGGTGATCAGCGGCAGGAAAATACCCAGCAGACGATACAGCGCCGGGCTGGTTTTACGTACCACCATTTCTGTGAACTGGACGACCACAGCAATGACCAGAATAAAGGCCAGCGTGCGCAGGTAGACTAAATCCAGCGGGATGAGGATCCAGGTGTCGATAAGCCAGGCGCAAATAGATGCCAGCGTCATCACGAAGGTTGTCGCCAGCCCCATTCCCATAGCGGTTTCCAGTTTTTTGGAAACGCCCATAAACGGGCACAGCCCAAGGAACTTCACCAGGACGAAGTTATTTACCAGAACTGTACCGATAAAGAGCAATAAATAGTCAGTCATCATTCGACCTGTAACAAAAAAAGCCACCTATTATCTGACAAAGTGCCTCAAGCGACAACAGGTTAACTGTGGGGTTATTACGCGCGGGTAAAGGTGCGTTTAACCCGTTGAGAACGCTTGAGATAAGGCACAATCAGCGCGGCTGCCAGCAGGGGCAGCAGAAGCTGACGCACGGCCAGATCGTCGGAGATAGGTGAAAACGCAAAAGCTTTGACCGCCAGCAATACGCCAATCATCAGCCAGATAATGTAGTGTTTTGGCACGTTGCGACGACGTTTGAAGAAAGCAATAGTCAGCCACAGCGTGTAATACCACATGGCAATAAACGACAGAAATGACAGACCAAGAAATAGGGTATTGCTACCGCCCATCTCTTTGACCAGCGCCAGAGTATGAGGATTAAGCAGGACGTAACCAAATTTCACCAGCGTGACGGTGATGCTTAAAAGCTGAACAAGCAGCCAGGCTAATGGGCCAAGTAGCCATCCGCCAATACGTTCTGCAGAATTATCTGACATTGTGTCTCCTGAAAATCAGCGCCAGTCATGAGAAGGGAAATACAGGTCGAGGAGTATAAGCAACTGGCGCTGAGGAAAAAACTATTATTGCACAAAACGCCAAACGTTCTTGGGAACCTGTCCAACATCGTACAAACGACCGCCAGAAACCAGCTCAGCACGGCGATGGTCGGCCGCGCGATACATATTGATAAGCTCTTCTGTGTTGGTCAGCGAATAGTTCAGGTGGTCGTAGAGTTTTTCAAGATTGTCCAGCGAACTCACTTTGCGGAACTTTAATAAATAATCCAGAACGGTCATTTGAGGGCATCCATTATAATGTTAAAGCTCACCGTACACCGTTTTCTTCCGGGCAAAAGGGCGAAAACGAGACGGTTAATGCGGCATTTATAGCCAATGTGTTTATTGACATCCGTTTTAATAGAGAGTTCAGCGTATGCCGCTCAACCTCAGTGGGATATTGCGGATTATTTGGCTAATAAGAATGAATTACAATGACAGAAAATGTGCTTATTGATTTCACCCCAAAAAAGAGGGCGTTTTTAAGCAGTCAGGGCGTCGGTTGACGCCCTGAAAGGGAGGGGTTAGCGGTTTTCGCCGCGGCTGGCAATCACGTCTTTGTACCAGAAGAAACTTTTTTTACGTTTACGCGCCAGGTTCTGCTTATGGTCGACGTAAACAAAGCCATACTGCTTTTTGTAGCCGTTGAGCCAGCTTAGCAAATCGATAAATGACCACGGGTAATATCCGCGTACATCGGCACCGAGTTCAATTGCTTTTTCCAGCGCATCAATGTGTACGCGCAGGAAGTCGATCCGCGGATCATCAACCACTTCTCCATCGATAATCGGGTCAACCGCGCCCAGGCCGTTTTCAGTGATATAGATAGGAATATCGCCGTAGCGTTCTTTGATCATCATGATGCCATCGGTCAGCCCCTGCGGCCAGATTTCCCAGCCCCATTCGGTATAGACGCTTTCCGGATTGCGCACGAAGTAGAACAGCCCCTCGACGCCCTGTTCGCCGCTGACTTTTTCTTTGGGCGGCTGGGCGGAAACGGTCTCACGGCGATAGTAGTTGAGACCAATAAAGTCACAGCGGTTGTTACGCAGCAGTTCGTCATCGCCCGGCGCGAAGCGCGGTACGCCCCATAGCGCCTGCGACTGTGCCAGCAGTTCATCCGGATAGCGGCCTTTCAACACCGGGTCGTAGAGCCAGTGGGTATGAATGGCGTCCGCCAGCTCGGTTGCGGCAATATCTTCCGCGCTATTGGTCAGCGGCGAGTGCGGCTGAAGCACGTTCACAAAGCCAATTTCACCTTTTATCTCCATGCCGCGGAAGGCTTTCACGGCCATGGCGTGGGCGATAAAAACGTGGTGACAGGCCTGAATGGCGCGCGCCGGGTTACGCACTGACGGCGGATGGCTGCCGGTGATATAGCCGTGGCCAATAAACACGATGGTTTCGTTAAAGGTGGCCCATTTCTTCACCCGCGAGCCAAAGCGTGAATAACACAGGCGGGCATACTCTTCAAACGCCTCCGCAGTGGAACGCGCTTCCCAGCCGCCTTCATCCTGAAGCGCCTGAGGCAGGTCCCAGTGGTAGAGGGTAATCATCGGCTCAATATTATGCGCCAGCAGCGCGTCAATCAGATCGCTATAGAACTTCACGCCCGCTTCGTTAATTTTGCCGCGGCCTTCCGGCAACAGGCGGGGCCAGGAGATGGAAAAACGGTAGCTCTGCAGACCCATTTCGGCCATCAGTTCAACGTCTTCTTTGACCCGATGGTAGTGGTCGACGGCAACGTCGCCGTTGGTTCCCTGGTAGGTGGCCCCGGGTTGATGAGAGAAAATATCCCAGATAGACGGGCCTTTGCCGTCTTCGTTATATGCACCTTCAACCTGGTACGCTGCAGTAGCGGCACCCCAGAGAAAATTTTGGGGAAAAGCAGACATGTAACACTCCTTATCTGTGTGATAAGGGGAGTGTAAAGTGAGGGCTTATGATGTGCAACCGGTTTCAGAAACCGGTTGCACGGATGCGATCCGAATCACTTTTTTAACGTGTCGAAATTACTTTTTTTGCAGTGATGCGGTGGTCGTGGGTTCCGGCGACTTATAGTCGTCGATGTGATGCGCGACAAACAGCAGGAGAACGGAAAAACCCAGAATAACCCAACCAATCAGTTCAACAATACGAGACAATACGGAATTCATGAAATTTATCTAACAATCCATTGATAAAATAATGCCAGAGCAAGATCTTAGCGCGCTCGCACCACAACGCAAGTTTTCAGCGGAATCGATTCTACGGATGCTTAATATTTCAACAATCGACCGTTTGCCTGGCCATAATGTTATTAAACTGTTGTACGGCATCATCAGATGAGGTCAAATAAGAAATCGATTACAAAATTAGTTGAATCCCGTTTCTTCAGAAGTGAGGCTGCAATATGAGTGACCCAATCCGCGTAGGGCTGGTGGGCTATGGCTACGCCAGTAAGACATTTCATGCGCCGCTGATCGGCGCCACGCCAGGTATGGAACTGGCGATTGTCTCCAGCAGTGACGCCGCTAAGGTGCATGCCGACTGGCCAGCGGTCAGCGTGGTGTCCGACCCCCAGGCGCTGTTTAACGATCCGAGTATTGATCTGATTGTCATTCCTACGCCTAACGATACCCATTACCCGCTGGCTAAAGCTGCGCTGGAAGCAGGGAAGAACGTGGTGGTCGATAAACCCTTTACCGTGACACTGTCACAGGCACGCGAGCTGGGCACGCTGGCAAAACAGCAGGGCAAACTGCTTTCGGTATTCCACAACCGTCGCTGGGACAGCGACTTCCTGACGGTTAAGGCGCTGATTAATGAAGGCAAATTAGGCGACATCACCCATTTCGAATCACACTTCGACCGCTATCGGCCGCAGGTACGCGCCCGCTGGCGTGAACAGGCTGGGCTGGGTAGCGGCATCTGGTACGATTTAGGCCCGCATTTACTGGACCAGGCGGTCAACCTGTTTGGCTTACCGCAAAGCCTGTATGTCGATCTCGGCCAGCTGCGTCCGGGCGCGCAGGCGACGGATTACTTCCATGCGGTGCTGACCTATCCGCAGCGTCGCGTCGTGCTCCACTCCACGCTGCTGGCGGCTGCAGAAACGGCACGCTATATCGTCCATGGTACCCAGGCCAGCTATGTGAAATTTGGTCTCGACCCGCAGGAAGATCGCCTGAAAAACGGCGAACGCTTGCCACAAGCCGACTGGGGCTATGATATGCGCGACGGCATTCTGACCACGGTTGAAGGCGAAGAGCGGGTAGAAGAGAGCTGGCTGACACTGCCGGGCAATTACCCTGCATATTACGCTGCCATTCGCGATGCGCTGAACGGTATTGGCGACAACCCGGTCCCCGCAGGTCAGGCCATTCAGATTATGGAGTTGATCGAACTGGGCATTGAATCCGCAAAGCATCGCGCCGCGCTGACGCTGGTATAAAGAGGCAGGAAAATCCCGGTAGCGAAAGCTACCGGGATGGCTTTTATCCGCGTTGTACGCGGGCGATTAGCGCCTGCTTTTCGCTAGCCGACAGGAAGGCCATTTCCAGACCGTTAATCTGCGCCTGGCGAATCTGCGCCGCAGTTAATCCCGCTGCAGGGGCGGCGATGTGATATTCGTGTTGAATATCGATCCCCTGTACGGCCGGGTCGTCGGTATTCAGGCTCGCCAGCACGCCGTGCTCCAGGAAGGTTTTCAGCGGGTGCTGCGCCAGCGATGCGACGGTACTGGTCTGAATATTGGAGGTCAGGCAGGATTCGATGCCGATGCGTTTCTCTGCAAGGAAATCCATCAACGCAGGATCTTCAACCGCTTTGACGCCGTGACCAATACGCTCCGCGCCAAGCTCACGAATGGCCTGCCAGATACTTTCCGGGCCGGCAGCTTCACCGGCATGGACTGTGATGTGCCAACCGGCATCACGGGCACGAGTGAAGTGGTCGAGGAACAGAGTGCCCGGGAAGCCGAGCTCGTCACCGGCCAGATCGAGTGCGGTAATACCATCGCGGTGTGCCAGCAACGCGTTCAGCTCTTCTTCACAGGCCGCTTCGCCGAAGGTGCGGCTCATGATGCCAATCAGACGCGCTTCAACGTTAAAGGCTTTGCAACCTTCTTTTACGCCGGCAATCACCGCTTCGACCACGCCGTCTACCGGCAAGTGGTGGGTCATCGCCATATAACGCGGAGAAAAACGTAGCTCAACGTAGTGCAGGCCATTGCGCGCCGCATCTTCTACGTTCTCATAAGCAACGCGACGGCAAGCTTCTAAGGACGCCAGCACCTTAACCCCCCAGTCAAGCTTGCTGAGGAAGCTCACGAGATCCGGTTCATTGCTGGTGACCTGCACGTGTGGCAGTAAGGTTTCCAGCGTAGAGGCAGGCAGCGACAGATTAAACTGGCGGCCGAGATCGAGGATGGTTTGGGCGCGAATATTACCGTCAAGGTGGCGGTGAACGTCAGTTAAAGGCAGGTTGGTATCGATCATGGCAGCACCCTTATTTTAGTTAAAGTGCAAAACATTATACCATAGGGCTATAACCGATTAAAAGTATCGAAAAAACTCATGTAACAGGGTATTTGCGAAATAATAAGGGTATTTACCTGGTTTATTGTGTCGTCTGATGATTGGCAAACCTCTCGAACGGTAATGCCCTGCAGCTCTTTTATTTAGTAATGAGTTTTGCCACATTCGGCCGGTTGCGATATTTATCTTCCCATGGCATCCCATAGCCCACCAGCAGATCGTCATTTTCCATTTCATAGGCATAGTACAATTTTGCCGGAATACTGACGCGGCCCGGTTTGACAAACAGGACGGCCACGGCCACGGAGGCGGGGTGAAAATTGTTCTGGAGTAACTCAACCAGGCGCTTCATAGTGCCCCCGGACTCAATGGCATCATCAATAAGAATGACGTGACGGTTCGCAATCGCAATATTCTGGTGATAAACAATTGAGGAGTTATTGTGGCGTTCGCCGGGCGTGTGCGGGCAGGAGATATAATCCATATTAATGTCGAAATTGAGTTGCCTGGTCAGATCCGCCGTGTAGAGGATCCCGCCGGGCACCACGGTAATCACGACGGCATCGGTATAATCTTGATTGAGTCGCGCAGCAACGTTGCGCACACCTTCGGCAATTGCCGCTTCGCAGAGAATAATGTCGCCAATAGCGTGAGTGTTCATCGTTGCTTCCATTTTAGTTGGTTGAAATACGGTAACAGGGCTGAATTAACCCAACTTAATTACTTCGCCGCGAATAATTCCGGCAATTAAATCTCTGGCATCACGGGATGACGGCAGGCCGTGATGCTGCCCACCGTGGTATTGCGTTAGCCAGTAGGTCAACATGCCCAGCGTCAGGCGAATGGCGCGTTTGGGAATGTAGACCACGGCGGCAACGACCGTGGTTAAACACTCAGTAACAATGGACTGAATGGCAATCTTTTCAGTGGCGGCCTGCGCTAACAATGCGGCATAGAGTGATTTCAGCTCACCCTTGCGAGATTCGTAGTAATACTGGATAAACAGGTCTTCAGCCTGGGCGATCTTCTGTTTGTTAAACCACGCTCGGGTTTGACGTGCCAGATGCTTAACCGCGTGGCTGAGGTTTTGCGGTAGCCCTCGTAATAAACGATCGTTACTAATATCCGGGGTTGATTGCATAGTGACAACCTTTTCGCCAGTGACAGGACATTGACAGCAGCATCAGGAATGCACGATCATGCTTCTTGTTGCTCGTTATAATGAATAAAGGAGTTATTTTGCTCGATTATGCAGCTTTTCCCGATCAACGGCAAGCACTGATTCGCCAAATTCTGGCGGAGAAAGGCAGGGTAGTTTGCGTGGAGCTTGCCGCGCAGTTAGGTGTGTCAGAACACACCATTCGCCGTGATTTACATGGGCTTAGCAAGGAAGGTATCTGTAAAAAGGTCTATGGCGGAGCCGTGGCAACGCTGCCTGAGGCGGGAAATTACGTTGAGCGGAAAACAACCAAGGTGGACACAAAGAGCATAATCGCGCAGAAATGTGCGCAACTCGTCAGGCCCAACGGATGCCTATTTATTGACTCCGGGACAACCAATCTGGCGATGGCCGAAGCGCTGCCGGCAACCGTCGAGCTGACGGTCGTGACCAACTCGCCGGAAATCGCCACTGCGCTGCTTAAAAAGCCGCTGTGTGAAGTGATTATGCTGGGCGGCGGCGTGCAGCGCGCCTCCGGCGGCTGCGTTGGCGCTCCGGCGCTGGCACAGCTGAAGGGCATTCTTTTCGATCAGGGCTTTATCGGCGGCTGTGCTATGGCCCCCGAGTCGGGCCTGACCGGCTTCGACTACGCGGATTGTGAATTTAAAAAAGCGGTTATTCAGCAGTGCAGCGAGATTATTGTCGGCTTAACGTCCAACAAAATTCCTGCCGTCGCGCGCTATATCGTCGCTGAAAGCCACCAGATTGATATTCTGGTGGTTGAGGAGAGCGTGAGTAAACAATATGCCGACGCTTTCCGGGAATATGATATTCAAATACACGCCGTTTAGCGTGCTATGGCGGCGCTTCACCAAAGCAACAGCTTTAACCACACGCCGACAGCGCGATAATTCGACGCTCTTTTTTCCATTTTAATTTAAGAATATCTGTAAGTTAGCCGATATTAATCGGTGGACGATTTTTATTTTATTAATGGAGCAGCGGAAGAATATGCAGCTGGTGCACGGTATTGAACAGATTAAATTGAATATTGCCGAGCTTGAACGGGGGCGTGGCTCCACCGGTGCGGTGTTAGAAGAGTACCGGCTGCTGATTCAACGCGGAACCTGTTTCATGTTGTACCGCTCCGCAAAAGGCGTAGCTTTTGCACCGTCACGCTTTATTGGCTATGTCGGCAGTACGCTTGTTAGCCATAGAGAGAATGCGATGCGCGATGGTCGTGTAACCAACAAGGCCATCAACACCATTCTTGGGCAGAATCCAACGCCCAACGCGCTGTTGGACAAATATTACCGTGAGTTTTGCGTTGCAAATGGAATTGCGCCCTCGAAAAAGGGGACGTTTGGTGTTGAGAGAAAATATTGGTTGTCGCCTGACTTCGTTGACCTGAAAACGTTGTTGGAAGATATGGCCATGCGTGACGTTCAAACCACAGCGGATATCGCCGAGACGCAGCGCGAACAGGTGGTTCTGGCAAGAATCGGTCAGGGGAATTTCCGTGCGGGTTTGATTAATTTATGGTAAGGATGCAGCGTATCATGCTGCGATTTTATCCCGGCATTGCGTGCTTCTCATATTAAACCCTGGTCAGTGTCCTCTAATGATGAGCGGTTGGACATGTACAATGGCCTGCTTCTTACCCCCAACCTGGACATCTTATTTGATAAGGGATTGATTTCATTTAAAGATGATGGCGGCATATTAATCTCGCCACGCTTACCGGAAACGGCCCGTATTGCATTAGGATGCGATGAGTCGATGGGCATCAAACCCAAAGCCGAGAACATTCCTTATCTCGCCTGGCATCGCGATAATCTGTTTATCTGTCGGGATGAGTCATTATGATTATGCAAACCCGCTTTTTGCGGTTTTCATTCTGTTTGATGGCAAGGATGATCCTCAACAATCCGTAACAAAGGATACCTTGTCAGCCACCGCTTCTCCGCAACCCGCTGCCAGAAAATCGCGCGTTTTTCATGCTCAAAGCGCGGCGTTGGGCGTAGCCTTAGCTCAAACAGGTCCTCAAGCCCATAGGGCGCTATCGTCTCCAGACGATGGTTATCCGTGAGCCTTACGGCTACCGCCGTTGCGGTCTCAGGCCAGAAATGTAGCGCATCCTCCGTTGAGCGATAGGGAATGTCACCGTTGCGCCGGTGCATTCGTGCCTGGTTTTTAACCGACCAGTTAAAGACGGGGCTAAGCCGCTTCAGGGTTGCTTCAAGCTCGCGATCCTGCGCTTCAGAGCATTGCGAATCATCAAACCAGACCACATCCACGTCTGCAGGCACAGGAGACCGGGGGTGTTTATGTCGATATGACCAAACGGCGTCGCGCACAAAACCGGCGCCAATCCAGCCGTCGGGGAGATGAAGATGACGAAGGACGATTAGCGCCTCCATCCTCAGCGCGTCGTTCAGAAGTAGGGCGTGCAGCGTTGGCAAATAGTTCATGGGTCGGCGTTTTCTCGATTAGGTGCGGGTTCCATATTACGCGGAAAGCAGTAAGGAGAAAGCAGACTTTTCGCCGTGCATCAGCCGCGATATCACGCGTTTAGTAGGTCAATGTCACCACCACCGTGTCGGTATAAACACCCGCTGACGGCCATTGCTGCGCCGGTACGTGGCCATAGACGACCATCTGCTGCGGCTGCCCGCCGCTGGCGTACTGCTTTTGCGGGCTGCCTGGTGTCCATTGCGCGGTATGGGCAGCGTCCTGGTAGAGATCGTAGCGGAGGCATTCTCCGTTATGACAGAGCTGGCGCTGGCTACCGTCCGGGTGTAAACCCTCACCGATGCTTAACGCGTAGCTGGTGCCGGTAGGGCACTGGATAGCGATGCTGGCCGTCGCGTCCGCCTGAAGCTGGCTGCCCTGAACCGGGCTTTTATTGCCGAAGGCCATATCATCGACGTTGACTATCTCGCAGCCGTTTTTGACGGTGGCGGTGGCGCTGATTTGATCGGTCACGGAGGTGCCGGAAAGCCCGCTGCATGAAGGCAGCGCCTGCATTGATGAGGCCGACGTGTAGCTTATCTGTACGCTGGTGGCGTAATCATAATAATCGCCCGCGCTGACGTTGTTTTGCCCGGCATTTATTTTACCAATCAACGGGATGTCGTGCTCGACGTTGCCTTGTCCGGCCGCCAGCTCAAGGTCAATCTGCGCATAGACATCCCCGTTCTGGCTGAGCGGATGGTGAAGATCGTAAATCGAATACAGCGAAAAATAGAGCGGCGTGGTTGAGGGTTCATTCTGGCTCATCGGGATTGGGTCGTTGGCCATCAGTTTCAGGCAGGCGCGGACAAATTCGCTATGGTTGTCGTAGTTATTGCAGGTAAAGGGGAGTTTAGTGCTGGTAGCGCTACTTTGACCGGGCGTGACGGTGCCAAAGCTTAACCCTGCCGGGCTGCCGTTCCAGCAGTTTGCCGCGCGGGCGTCCGGACTCAGTGTGAACATCAGCGTGAAAAGCAGGGCCGCTAGCCCCAAAAGGCGATTTATTGACATCGTGCGTTGAGCGTCTCCAGTGAGCGAGTTGAGGTAAATTTTTGCGGCAGCGTTACGCGACAGGAGGATGATCCCCACCGCACCTTGAGGCTGCCGCCTGCGGGGGGATCTTCAAGATAGATTTTGCCGTCGTAGCCGGTAATGGTCTGTTGTGTCCCCCGTGCTGGCACCTCACCGCGGCTATTTTCTACGTTAACCTGGGCTGAAAACGGCACGCTTTTCCCGTCGGCCATGTTCACCGTCAGCAGTACTGCCTGGGTTTTATAGATGCTGAACCGGGCGAGCGCGCCGCGGCCGGTTTGGGGGATCACCACCTCTTCGGTGTAAGGCGCGCGATAGTCTTCTTCCAGACCTAACGCATCAATATCAATCCGATTTTCCTGATAAGGATTGAGGTTATTGAGGAACAACCTGCCGTTTTTATCCGTATGGCCCACCGGTCGATGCTCGAGATACACCGGCACGTTCGGCACATTGGCCGTGTCGACGATGGCAAACGCGCTGCCCAGCATACGCGTGGCGTAAAGGTTACCTGAGAACAGGCCTAACGCGCCGGAAAGGGAACCGTACAGCGCGTTATCGCTTGTCTGTCGATTCATCCCGAGAGCCATATCGCTCCAGCGGGTACGGCGTTGCAGGCTGGCATGCATATTGCTGCTCTTCCCATTCTGCGCCGACAGGTTCCAGCCCCAGCCTGGTTTGTTCGAATCCAGCGAGCGCGACAGGCTGGCCTGCACGGCGTTACCGTCTTTATCGTGACTATTCTGCAACGACAGATAATCTTTGCGGTTATTCAATGGCATGCTGAAATTCAGGTACACCGTGGTATTGCGCTCGTCGCCCAGATCTTCAGTAATGCTCGAGGAGAGATTCACCTGATGGGGCAGACTTTTCGACCACGACAGCCCGATATACTGCGAGGATGAATCGCAGTAATTTTGCCTCACCCAGCTCACGCCGAGGGTTCCTGGAGCATCCAGGGTGATGCTGGCGAATGCGGAATCTTCACGGGTGGTAAGATGGTTATCCGCAATAGATGAAATATCGCGAAAACCGCTGTCCGCCTGTGAATGGTTAAAAGAGAGATTGAGTCGACGGTTATTCCACTGCCAGCCTGCGCCCCATTGGTGACCGCCATCCTGACGATACTGGCCGCTTGCCGCGTTGGCGTGAATGATGCCCAGCTCTGGCGACAGCAGATAATCCCAGCCTAGCCCCTGATAGTGCAGCGCTGTACTCTGTTCGGTATGGGCTTCCAGCGTGGTTTTGTTACTCAGGCCGTAGCGCCAGTCGCCAACGCCAAGCAACTGGTTGTCGTAGCCAAAGGAGCGTTCCGTGTAATCCTCTCTTACCCAACCTGCGCTAATCCCCCAGGTCGTCAGTCCCGCCGAAAGCAGCTGCGTGGCGCCATACAGATCCAGGTTAACCACCCGCTGCTGGCCATTGATGTCGGTGATCACCACCTGGGCCCCCTCATTGCCGGTAAAAATGGGCGCCGTGTTGAGGGTGAACTGGCCGGGTTCGACCTTTTGCGAGGAGGTTTTTATGCCGCGCACGTACAGATCGACGGTGGATGGCAGCGTGACGCTGTCGGTCAGAATATCCTGCGATGAGGTGCTGAAATTAGGCTGTGTGGCATAGTTATGGGCCAGGCTCACGCCGCCAAAGCGAACGCTATGCGTCCAGCTTTGTGTCGAAGTAAAACTATCGCCGAGCGTCATGGAAAACAGCTTATCCACGTTCTGATAATTCCAGTTGCTCATCAGTCGCCGGGTGCCGTTTTGCGCGTTATTGGACCCGGTGGAATCCTGGGTATTCATCGACGTAGAGAAAAAGCCCGGACCAAGACCAAAGGTACGAAACTCGCTGGATAGCGAAGCATCCTGTTCGCCGTTTTCGTGGCTGGTGAACACGTTATAGTTCAGCGCCAGGCCGCGCACCTGCGGAGAAAGCTGGTCGGCATGAATCAGGTGTGAACCGTTGTCGTTGGTCAGCAGACTGTCGCGGCCAAGCCAGTCCTGGCTGGCGACGATATTGATGCTTTGGTTCAGGTTATCGAACGTGACGTTCAGCCCGTCCTGCGAGCTGAAATCGACGTAGCCTTTCTCCAGGGGCAGCGAGGCGGTTTTGATGTCCAGTTTGCGGGCATCACTGACGGCAATAAACAGTTTATTATCAATACTTTTGGCCTTCACGAAGCCTTTAATCGGCTGTCCGTTAATGACGGCGGTCAGATAGAGTGTCTCAGCGGCCGCGGCATGCGCGTGAAAACAGACCAGAAACCAGATTGGCAGCGTTTTAAGGTGTAAGGTTAAAGGTCTGTTTTTGCTCATTATCATTTAAATTCAGTGACAAGGATGACGCGCTGCTGATTCCATTAGGTAAAGGCCATTCCTTTTCACTGTGGGGCAATACGTACCCCAGTAGCCCCTGGCTCATCACCTGGCGTTTGCCGCCGGAGAGCAGGGTGAGATTGCCGAGCTTAATATGCTGCGCGCCGTTATTACGTACCCTAAGCATGACCGGGTGAGCCGAGCGGTCGAGGCTAAAAACGAGGTCCTGCGGATTGGGCGGTTGTGCGTTGCAATTAACGAATACCGGAATGGAGTAGCGCAGTAAAAAGCGCACGCCATCTTTGGGCGCCATATTACTGGCGCCCGGGAGTTCATCCACTACCAACCGGTAGGCGCGTTCGTCGCCGCCGGTAAGTGGCGCTGGAACAATCACCCGGATCAGCTGCTGGCGGCCTGCGGGGATATTGGTCATCGGCGGGCTGACCGCAAGATCCCCGGTCTCGCGGAGCATTTCTTCGTTATTTTGCTGATGCCAGGCATAGGCGCGAATTTGTGCGCCAATCGCCGCGCTGCCGGTGTTCTTCACGTAAACGGCCTGCGCGGTTTCACCCGCGCAAAAGCCGATGTTAACCGGATAAACCTGAAGCGTAGCCGCCGCTGAAGGCAGGGCCAGCAGGGTACCGGAGGCCGCGATCGCCGCCGCAATCAGTAAATGCTTCATCGGTTTCACCCTTAGTGAGGTTACGGTTAGTAAGCGACGGTCAGCGTGACGGTATGGCATAGTTACCCGCCGGAGCCTGAGCAAGGGCGTCGGCGGTAACTCGACCATAAATGGGGATAACCGGCGAGCGGGTTTATCAGGCCATCGATCAACTGGGTTTCGTGCGTAACCGCCAGGCCGTCTCGCTACGCGGTGGGCAGACGGGGGTGATTGGTCTGATCGTTGGCGACCTGTCATCACCTTTTTACGCCGAACTGACGGCGGGGATGACGGCTGCGCTGGAATCACAGGGCAAAATGGTTTTTTTAACCCAGGGTGGCAAACGTGGGGAGCAGATGCTGCAACGCTTTGAAGCCCTGGTTTCGCAGGGCGTTGATGGCGTGGTGATTGCGGGGTCGGTGGATCAGGCATCGGAGCTGCGGGCTAAAGCGGCAGAAACCGCCACGCCGCTGGTGTTTGCCTCGCGTGCGAGCTACCTCGATGAGGTGGATATCATTCGTCCGGACAATATGCAGGCCGCGCAGCTGGTGACCGAACATCTGATTCGTCGCGGCCATCAGCGTATTGCCTGGCTCGGCGGGCAAAGTTCATCACTCACGCGAGCAGAGCGGGTGGGCGGTTATTGCGCCACGCTTATCAAGTACGGTCTGCCGTTTCACAGCGATTGGGTGCTTGAGTGCGAGTCCAGCCAGAAACAGGCGGCGGAAGCCATTACCGCGCTGTTGCGGCACAATCCGACCATCTCAGCGGTGCTGTGTTACAACAGCGTGATTGCCATGGGCGCCTGGTTCGGTCTGATGCGCGCGGGTAAACAAAGTGGTGAAGACAGCGTTGAGAGCTACTTTGAACAGCGCGTGGCGCTGGCGGCGTTTGCCGACGTACCGGAGACGGCGCTGGATGACGTCCCCTTGACCTGGGTGACGACGCCTGCGCGGGAAATGGGCCACAGCGTGGCCGAACGGATTTTACAACGTATTGATACCGGTCAGGGGGCGGCGAGAAATCTGATTATGCCGCCGCGGCTGGTGGCGCGGAAATAATAAAAAGCCCCTCGTTGAGGGGCTTTCGTTGCTGTAGCCGAAGTCGGTTACGGCGCGGGTGCTGCGGCCGGTTCTTCCGGATCGGCCAGCGTCGGAATACCGAACATACCGACGAACTCATCCAGCGGCATTTTCTGCCCGTTCAGCGTCACCTGACCATTGGCGTACTGCAGGCTGCTGGTGATCGCATCGTCCTGCGTGGTGGTCAGGCGGAACATCTGGCCCATTGCCGCTAGCCCCTGAACCTGCTGTTTGGCAAGCTTCGCTGCTTCATCCTGCTGATAGCCTTCCAGCTGTGCAACCTGGGTCATCAGTTCAGTGGCCATCCCGGTCGGGATGTTGAGTTTGGCATCGAGCGATTTCACGCCACGATCGACCTGCTGTGCCAGCGTCTGTGCTTCACCGGTTGCCTGAGCAGGATCTTTCAGCGCCAGTGACAGGTTCAGAGAACTTTCGCCTTTGGCATTTTTCCAGCTAAGCGGTGACAGTGTCACAACAGGGTCGCCTTTCAGCAAAATCGGCAGCGAGCTGAACAGGGCGTCCACGGCTTGCTGCTGGTACAGTTCAGGATTTTGCGCCAGATCCGGTCGCGCCATCAGCGCCTGGGTCTTCGCCTGGTACTGCTGGCTGAACTGATGCATTGCGACGCCGTCGATACCGTCGACTTTTAGCGTCAATTGCCCGCTACCGAAATCTTTATTTTGTAGCTTCAGACTGTTGAGAGAGTAGTCCAGCTGGCTGTTGATTTTTTTGCCATCGGCGGTCAGCTCAGATTTGCCGGCGATGCGCATGCCGTTCAGTTCGGCCAGATCTTTTCCTTCCACACCAATAGCCAGGCGCTCAACGCTCAACGTCTGGTCGCCGATGCGTTCATCAAAGGTGGTCAGTTTGCTGGAACCGTCGGTTTCCAGATTGTTGAAAGTGAACTGCACTTTCTGACCGTATTCGTTAACCGCGTTCACCTGGCCGCTTTTGGCTCCGCCGGTCAGCGACACCAGACTGCCCTGGTTGTCGGCGGAAAGCGTGAATTCACCGCCGCTAAAGGTCACCTTGTCGGTTTCTTTTTCGTAATCCAGCGGTTTGAGTGAAATAGCCGATGAGGTATCGCCGTTGTAGCTGATGCGGGTGTTGATATCAAACGGTGACTGACCTTTGGCAATATCAAACAGCGGCTTGGTGACGTCGTTATTGACCAGCACCGTGTTGACTGACGCCATGGCGGGCACCAGATTGAACGATTTCAGCGAAGCCAGCGGGAAGGGACCGTGGCTGACGTTTTCATCCAGCAAGACACTCTGGCCCGGTTTCAGCCATGAGTTTTCGGCACCGGCCAGCGGTTTGACGACCATTTTCAGCTGACTGCTGAAGACGCCGCGCTGGTAATCCTGGTAGCTCAGCTCCAGGCCCGCTTCTGGTGCGGTTAGCTTCAGCTGGGCATTCGCCTGCGCAACCATTTCGGCAATACGTGATTCAAGCTGTTTACCTGTGTACCAGGAGCCCGCTGTCCAGATAACCCCTAAAGCGACAATGACACCTGCAGCAACCCGCGTTTTTTTCATCATATTTGTCCATAAAAATGAAACCAGGCGGGAAGGCCGCCTGGTTAAGTCATAAGGCTATACCAAAGAGTAGCAAGCCTGTCCGCAAACTTCAGTATTTACTTTAACTTATTATATACGCGCGCTAAACGACCGCTGCCGCTCACCTGAATAGGTGACTCATTGGCCGCGACAAAGGCAGATTCACCCGGTTGCAGCACCAGACGCCGATCGTTTTTACTCAGTACCGACTCACCTTCCAGGCAGAAGACAATCGCTGCGCCGTCCTGTGCGAGGTGGGTTTGCTCGGCGGAGACATCGTGTAGAGAGAACGCGAAATCATCGACCGGAATCGGAAAATCGAGCTCGCCGCCATGCTGAGTCGGTTGGGTTAACAGCGTGTTCGCCGGTTTCGCGGTGAATTTGACGTTGGCAACCAGTTCCGGAATATCAATGTACTTCGGCGTCAGGCCCGCGCGCAGGACGTTATCGGAGTTAGCCATCACCTCCAGACCGGTACCGCGCAGGTAGGCGTGCGGTGTTTCTGCGAACAGGAACATCGCATCGCCCGGGTTGAGCTTCACGATGTTCAGCAGCAGCGGGGAGAAGAGGCCGCTGTCGTCCGGATAGAACTCGGCAATCAGGCGAATAGCATCCCAGGCGTCGCCCTGCTGCGTTTCCAGCGCGGTGCGCAGCACGCGCAGGGCGCGGTTTTTTTCTTCGCCCTGCATATTCAGCAGACCCGCGAAGAGGGCGCTGAGGCGCTTGCTGGTCGGTTCGGCGATAAACTGGCCGATAATCGGGTTGGCGTCAGCCACTGGCGCAAGCAGCGCGGCGATGTCGGCAAACTCGCGGAAGGCGTTCATTGCCAGGAACGGCGTCAGGGCAAAAACCAGCTCCGGCTTGTGATTCGGATCTTTGTAGTTACGTTCGGCCGCATCCAGCGGGATACCGGCGGCGTTTTCTTTGGCAAAACCGACTTCGGCGGCCATTTTGCTCGGATGCACCTGAATAGAGAGCGGCTGAGCGGCACACAGTACCTTAAACAAGTAGGGAAGCTCGCCAAAACGTGCGGCGACTTTTTCGCCCAGTAGCGCGGTTTTGTCGGCATCAATCACATCACGTAATGAATGTACGCTTCCTTTGCTATCCGTTATCTTTGAGCTGCTCTTGGGGTGCGCGCCCATCCACAGCTCCGCCATTGGCAGACCGTCAGGATTGGTCATTCCATAGAGTTCCGTTAACGCAGTTTTGCTGCCCCAGGCATAGTTTTGCACTGAGTTGATGAGTTTTTGCATTATCAAGCCCTGTTTCAATGTGGATTCTTTGCGACGTATTAAAGCAAAAAAATGCGCTCTCGTATGCTCAAGAAATAAAAAGTCGTACTAGTCTCAGTTTTTGTTAAAAAATTGTGTACGATAGGGTAACTCGCTTTTAACCTGGGCAAATGGAAAGACTGCCCTTCACCACATCATCAAAGCTGTAAGTGAGAGCACAATGTCGAATAAACCTTTTTATTATCAGGATCCTTTTCCGTTAAAAAAGGACGAAACCGAATATTATCTGTTGAGTAACGACTACGTTTCCGTCGCAGAATTTGAAGGGCAGGAAGTCCTCAAAGTTGCCCCGCAAGCGCTGACGCTTCTCGCCAAACACGCCTTCCATGACGCCTCCTTTATGCTCCGCTCTGCGCATCAGCAGCAGGTGGCCGATATCCTGAACGACCCGGAAGCCAGCGAAAACGACAAGTACGTGGCGCTGCAGTTCCTGCGTAACTCTGATATCGCGGCCAAAGGCATTCTGCCAACCTGTCAGGATACCGGCACCGCGATCATCATGGGAAAAAAGGGTCAGCGCGTGTGGACCGGTGGTGGTGATGAAGCGGCGCTGGCGCGCGGCGTCTACGATACCTTCATCGAAGACAACCTGCGCTACTCGCAGAACGCCCCGCTGGATATGTACAAAGAGGTGAACACCGGCACCAACCTGCCGGCGCAGATCGATCTCTACAGCGTGGATGGCGACGAATACAAATTCCTGTGCATCGCGAAAGGCGGCGGCTCGGCGAACAAGACCTATCTCTACCAGGAAACCAAAGCGCTGATCACCCCGGCGAAGCTGAAAAACTATCTGGTTGAGAAGATGCGTACGCTGGGCACCGCAGCCTGTCCGCCGTATCACATTGCCTTTGTCATCGGCGGCACGTCGGCTGAAGCGACGCTGAAAACCGTCAAGCTGGCCTCGACCAAATACTATGATGGTCTGCCGACTGAAGGTAACGAACACGGCCAGGCGTTTCGCGATGTGCAGCTCGAAAAAGAGCTGCTGGAAGAAGCCCAGAACCTGGGCCTTGGCGCACAGTTCGGCGGAAAATACTTCGCCCATGACGTTCGCGTGATCCGCCTGCCGCGTCACGGCGCTTCTTGTCCGGTAGGGATGGGCGTCTCCTGCTCGGCTGACCGTAATATCAAGGCCAAAATTAACCGCCACGGTATCTGGATTGAGAAGCTGGAAAACAATCCGGGCAAGTATATTCCGGAATCGCTGCGTAAAGCCGGTGAAGGCGAAGCGGTGAAGGTGGATCTCAACCGTCCGATGAAGGAGATCCTGAAACAACTTTCCCAGTATCCGGTTTCAACGCGCTTGTCGCTCAGCGGCACGATTATCGTGGGGCGCGATATTGCGCACGCCAAGCTGAAAGAGCGTATGGACAAAGGCGAAGGTCTGCCGCAGTACATTAAAGATCACCCGATCTACTACGCGGGCCCGGCAAAGACGCCGGAAGGCTACGCTTCTGGTTCTCTCGGCCCAACCACGGCAGGGCGTATGGACTCCTACGTTGACCAGCTGCAGTCTGAAGGCGGTAGTATGATCATGCTGGCAAAAGGCAACCGCAGCCAGCAGGTGACCGATGCCTGCCATAAGCACGGCGGTTTCTATCTTGGCAGCATTGGCGGCCCGGCGGCGGTGCTGGCGCAAAGCAGCATCAAGAGCCTGGAGTGCGTGGAGTATCCTGAACTGGGAATGGAGGCTATCTGGAAAATCGAAGTGGAAGATTTCCCGGCGTTTATCCTCGTGGACGACAAAGGGAACGACTTCTTCCAACAGATTCAGGCGTCACAGTGCGCCCGCTGCGTGAAGTAATCTTTTAACCGCCCTTCGGGGCGGTTTTTATTTGTACCATAATCATCTTAGCCTGCTTGAGCAATGTCACTTCACAATCACTTTGAATTCAAGGAGAAAGTAATGACAACGTCACGCCGCGAAAGCGATTCTATGGGGCCGATTGAGGTGCCAGCCGACAAACTGTGGGGCGCGCAAACCCAGCGTTCCCTCGAGCATTTTCGTATCTCCACCGAGAAAATGCCGCTTTCGTTGATTTATGCCCTGGCGCTGACCAAGCGCGCGGCGGCTAAGGTGAACCAGGATTTAGGTCTGCTGAAAGCCGACAAAGCTGGCGCTATTATTGCCGCGGCGGATGAGGTGCTGAACAACCAGCATCCGGATGAGTTCCCGCTGGCTATCTGGCAGACCGGTTCGGGCACGCAGAGCAACATGAACATGAATGAAGTGCTGGCAAATCGCGCCAGCGAGCTGCTGGGCGGCGAGCGCGGCATGTCGCGATTGGTACACCCGAATGACGATGTGAACAAAAGCCAAAGCTCCAATGACGTGTTCCCCACGGCGATGCACGTGGCGGCGGTGATTGCGCTGCGCGAACATCTGCTGCCGCAGCTGGCGGTGTTGCAGGCCACGCTACGCGAAAAATCTGAGCGTTTTCGCGATATTGTCAAAATTGGTCGTACGCATCTGCAGGATGCCACACCGCTCACGCTGGGGCAGGAGTTCTCCGGCTGGGTGGCAATGCTGGAACATAATCGCCGCCACCTGGAACAGAGTCTGCCGCACGTGAGCGAGCTGGCGCTGGGCGGTACGGCGGTGGGGACCGGCCTGAATACGCATCCAGAGTACGCGGTGCGGGTGGCGCAGGAGCTCGCGGCGCTGACTAACCAACCGTTTGTCACCGCACCAAACAAGTTTGAAGCGCTGGCCACCTGCGATGCCCTGGTGCATGCGCACGGCGCGTTAAAAGGGCTGGCGGCCTCGCTGATGAAAATCGCCAACGACGTACGCTGGCTCGCTTCCGGCCCGCGCTGCGGTATTGGTGAACTGTCGATACCGGAAAACGAACCGGGGTCATCCATTATGCCGGGGAAAGTGAATCCGACTCAGTGTGAAGCGATGACCATGCTCTGCTGTCAGGTGATGGGCAACGATGTGGCGGTCAACATGGGGGGAGCCTCGGGTAACTTTGAGCTGAACGTTTACCGGCCGATGATTATTCATAACGTGTTGCAGTCGATTCGCCTGCTGGCGGACGGCATGGAAAGCTTTAACGAGCACTGCGCGGTGGGCATTGAACCTAACCGCGAACGTATCGACCAGCTGCTTAACGAATCGCTGATGCTGGTGACGGCACTTAACACGCATATTGGCTACGATAAGGCGGCTGAAATTGCTAAAAAAGCGCATAAAGAGGGGCTGACGTTGAAAAACGCGGCGCTGGCGTTAGGTTATCTCAGCGCCGAAGAGTTCGACCGTTGGGTTCGTCCGCAGGAGATGGTCGGCAGTCTGACGGCTAAGGCTTAATCCGTCGCCAGCCAGAGGTGTAGCCGGGGGATAATCAACCGTAGCGGCTGCGCCTCTGGTTTATGGCGATACTGCACGTTATCGGCGTCATAGTTCAGTAGCTCGCCCAGGTCAGGGACGCTGACGCCATTGCGACCCGAAATCACGGCAATCAGCGGGCTGGGACAGGCGTACTGCACCTGCTTTTGTTCGCCTGCATACCAGACGCGAGCAATCGGCTGCACCTTCACCGGCCGTTTAATTTTCAGCCGGGCCTTTTGCGGCAGGGCGGCGATATCCTGATACTCGCGTTCCAGACGTGCTTGCCACTGTTCGCGGGTCCACGGCGGCACGGCGCGCGGCGACTTCAGGCTTTTCTCCAGCTGTGCCAGCACCTCATCGCGCGTCAGATTCTTGATGATATGTTTATTCGCCCAGCCAAAACGAAGGGTACTGGGATCGGAGAGCAGCGCAAGCGAGCGGTAGGCATTGAGCGTAATCAGCCCGGGAATGTAGCGATGTACCCATTCGAAGCGCGCCACGGGCGGTAGGCCAGAATCAACGGTGATAATTTTCTCCAGCTCAGCCTTCAGGCCGTTAATCTGTTGTACTCGGGCGCTTATCGCCTCGTGTTGCTCGCTGCCGGCCTGCAGGCAGATGGCGCCCGGCAGGCGCACTGCCGCTTTACTGCTGCGGTTTTCTGACTGCTGCTGGATAAACAGATGGCTAAAATGCTGGAGCGCCATGGCAAACGCTGTCTGCCCCAGATGCTGTTGTACCTGAATCTGCGAGAGCGGCGCGTGTTCAGACTCTTTACGGACCTCAGGCAGCACAAAAATGCGCGCTGTCAGCAGACGGCATGCCGACAGCTCGTTACGCAGTTCGGCAAGGTTGCGCTCAAGCTGGCGAAAAGTATCGGTGAGTCGTTCAACGAGATCGTAGCGGGTCACGGCGAGTGTCCTGGTTAATTAGTTACAACATACTTTATATTAATGACTCTATACCAGGATGCAACACCGTGCAAACCCCGGTCAGCTAGCCGCGGGCAGGGAGATGTGGTGGTAGATCGGCCACTGTAGGCTAAAGCGCGCGCCGCCAAGGGGACTGCTGTCGCAGCTCGCGTGGCCGCCCATCGCAGTGGCGATGGAGTGAACAATCGCCAGACCTAAGCCGCAGCCCCCGGTGGCGCGATCGCGGCTGGGATCGAGGCGGACAAAAGGTTCGAAGACGCGTTCACGCTCGTCAACGGCAATACCGGGGCCATCATCGTCCACCTGCAGGCAGGCCAGGCTGCCGTTGAGCGTGAGGCTCACCTGAATTTTCGTCTGGCTGTAGCGCATGGCGTTATTAATCAGGTTATCGAGCACGCGCTCCATCAGGCGCATATCGAGCGCGCCGTAGTCGCCTGGCGTCAGTTGAACCAGCGTGATTTCGCGCTGCGGGTTTACCGCCTGTACGTCTTCAACATGCGCGGCAATCCATCTGGGGAGGTTGGGCGTGGTGAGCGACAGTTCGGTTTGCGGCCGGTCGAGACGGGCATAGGTGAGCAGTTCCTCAATCAGGGCTTCGAGCTGCCCGATGTCCCGATTAAGCGCCTGTGATTCGGCCTCGGTGAGGTTCTCGCTCATTTCAAGCCGATAACGTAAACGCACCAGCGGCGTACGTAATTCGTGAGCAATTCCGTCGATCAGCTGCTTTTTGCTGGCGATCAGCGCGTTGATATTGTCGGCCATCTGATTAAAGGCGACACCCAGACGCTCGAAGCTCGACAGGCTGTCAAAGTGGATACGCTCTCCCAGATGTCCATCGCCAAAGCGCTGAGCGGCATTTTCCAGGCGCAACATGTCCTGCCAGTGCGGCCGCATCCAGATAAACACCGGGAAGGCCAGTGAAATAGCGATAAACGCCATCAGTGCAATATCGAGTAGACGCATCTCGTGCATAAAATAGAGATAAGGGATGGGGCCGACGGCCAGCACGTAGTGGCTGCGCGGAATACGCTGAATAAACGTATATTCGTCGTCCAGCGCCACGATATCGCCCTCGCGCAGGTGCTGCATGGCGTTGTCGCCAAGCTGGAATTTGCTCAATGGTTCAATACGCAGGTCGAACGACAGATTCAAATCCAGCTCGTTGAGCGTTTTACTCCAGTTGCGCGGCGGAATTTCGCGCAGCTCGCTGCGCATTAAATAGAGTGAGCTCTTCATCAGGTCATCAAGCGACTGACGACCCGCGCGTTCGGCGGTGAATTTATAGACCAGCCCGACCAGCATGGTCATGACCAGAAAGCAGACAAACAGCAGCAAATAGAACTGCACAAACAGCTTTTTCATTTAAAACCACCGAACGTTCAATATGTTAGCTAGTCAGCTCATCTTCTGGGCCAACTCGTTCCTGCCGATGCGCTGATTGAGAACGACGATATGAAGTCATCGAGCGCAGCGATCTGGGAGATTACACTGTCTGAACCCTTTCTGCATTCTCCTGGCCTATCTTGTTTGTGATAAAAGTTAGCCAGGGCACGGGTGAAGGAGAACGGAAAGAGAGGGGGAAATACGTTTGAGTACGCCGGGACACGAAAATAAATTAAGACAGACGAGAAAATAGATTAACTCCTGCCAGTAGCGATAACGCCATCCAACATAACAAGCGATACTTCATGCTTGTTCAAATAACCCATTGTAATGGTGTGTTTATTTTTACAGGCAGAAAAGTGGTTTGTTTTTTGCGCTAACCTAAACTATTAAGTGTACAACAAATATCGAGAAGGTCTTTTTTTAATCAATAATAATAAAATAAATCATTCTAACTCATTGATTTAAATCATATAAAAAATAAATCAATTAATTGAATCCATAATGGCTGGGTAGCATATATTAATAACATGATGACTAAATTATAATTCTTTTACATCCGGTCAATAGTCGAGGTTAGAATGCGGTTAATTGTCATGCTGTTGAGTTTTATGGTCTCCACCCAGATCTGGGCGGGCGACCTTGCCAAACCTACCGGTAAAGTCATTTTAACCCTGTCCGGTAATATAGAAAATACAAACCGGGATGGGAAAGCCGTTCTGGATATCGCCAGTCTTGAGAAACTGGGCGTCGTCAGTTTCCAGACTACCTCTCCCTGGTATAATGGCCGCACTACCTTTACGGGTATTCCACTGCAAAAACTGATGGATTATGTCGGGGCGAAAGGTTCGGTTGTTAAAGTTACCGCGCTCAACGACTACACCACCATCATTCCGCTGAGCGATTTCAAAAAATACAATGTTATCCTTGCCTTAAAAATCAACGGAGAATATATGCCCATCCGTGATAAGGGGCCGCTATTCGTGGTGTATCCCTATGACAGCATCCCTGAACTGAATAATCAGGTCTATTATTCAAGATCGGCATGGCAAGTCAGCAGAATGGATATCGAGTAGGAGTTCAGCGGAACATCATGAACAGAATACTGGCTGGCATTATATTTTTCCTTTTTGTATCTACTGGATATATCTCTTTTCTTGTGCATGAAAGACAGCAAGAACTACAAAAACTCACGCAATACACCGATTCATGGTCTGCCGCACAGATGGTATCAGAATATTATCGCTTTGAGTCGTGGCTCGGTCTTTACACCATTGATGACGCGATGACGCTCGATGATGTGCGTCTGCGCCTCGACATCATGCTCAGCCAGAGTGATTTAGTCAAAGAGGGAGATTTAGGCCATTATATAAACAGCAACAAAACGCACCATGCTCTGGCGATAAAGCTTGAAGAAACGCTTGATTATCTGGATGCTCATCTTGAGAGCATGAGTCGCCCGGAGCTACAAAAATATCTGAAAGTCATGCATACGCTGGATACCCCTCTTGGCCGTCTTTCATCCGGTGCATTAGACAAGGATGTCAATTCGATTAATAGTGCCAACCTCAAAATCAGAACGCTTTACTTTATTTATTCAGCCACTTCTGTGCTGCTGATAATAGTGAGTGCGATCCTCGGGATTCTCATATTTTATCAAAACAGGAATATCCTCAAGGCACACCTTCAGGTTAAGAATCTTGCCGACGAGTTGCAAAAATCAAAAGAGAAACTGCAGGTTCAGAATGTCAAGCTGGAGTATGACGCCTACCATGATTCTCTGACGGGGATGAACAACCGACATTTCTTCTGGGAAAAATTAAACCTCACCATTGCTCAGGCAGAAAAAAATGATGATTCTGTGACGGTGATGCTGTTTGATTTAGACCGGTTTAAAGAGGTAAATGATACCTACGGACACGATGTTGGCGATATCTTATTACAACAAATCTCCCAGCGTCTGGTCTCTATGAACCTTGATTCAGATACCTTTTATCGCTTAGGTGGCGATGAGTTTGCCTTTCTCGCGAGTGGTCTGACGGAGATGACTGCGGTTTCGCGAGCACAGAAAATATGCGCTGCTATTAACCAGCCCTATACTATCTATAACGCGATAATCAATATAACCACCTGTGTTGGTATCGCTATTTCAGATACTGAGCACCGCTCCGACTATCTCTATAAATATGCCGATCTCGCGCTTTATGAAGCTAAAAATGAAGGCTCGAGTAAGATAAAAGTTTTCCGGCAGTGGATGCTAGAGAAGCTGCAGGAAAGCAGAACCCTCGAACATGATATGGCATTAGGGTTAGCGAATAACGAATTCGTCGTTTACTATCAGCCTATTGTCGATTCGTTCAGCAGTGAAATATACAGCTATGAAGCGCTTATTCGGTGGATCCACCCGCTGAAGGGACTCATGTCGCCGGATAGCTTTATTCCTGTGGCTGAAAAAACCGGCATGATTAACGAAATGGGAAAATCAGTGCTTGAGATGGCATGCCGGGAAGCGGCATCCTGGGTGGTGCCGGTGAAAATTTCGGTTAACGTTTCTCCTGTTCAGCTAAATAGCAAAGCCTTCGCCGGCATCGTCCTGGCGATTCTGAAAGAAACGGGGCTTCCTGCCGACCGTCTTGAACTGGAAGTGACGGAATCTTCTCTCTTTTCTGAGAGTAACACCCCGATGAATACCCTTAACAGGCTCAGAGCCCTGGGCGTGAAAATATCCATTGATGATTTTGGGACGGGATATTCTTCACTTTCGCGTCTGAGTCGAATTGCCTTTGATAAAATCAAAATTGATAAATCATTTGTGCATTCAATATCAATACAGGAAGATGCCCTTAATATCATTAAGCTTATCACCGGTATGGCGAAATCCCTCAATATGAAGGTTGTTGCGGAAGGGGTTGAAACCCGCGAACAACTGGAAAATCTTCAGGCGCTGGGCTGCGATTTCGCCCAGGGATATCTCTTCCGTCAACCTCAGCCTTATATCGATGGGGAAATCAAAAACGGTCCGCAGCATTCATAACCGATGGATGAGTCTGGCGCAGCCGCCGTATGGTAAAGTCATTGTTACTACCAGAACGATGACAGGTTTCTATGATGCAACAAATTGATTTTTCATGGTTGATGCTTTCAGTTGTACTAATTTTTCCGGCAATGCTGCTGCGGTGTGTCCCCTTACAGAATGGTTGCCTGACGAGACGCTGTTGAAAATGGCTAAGCAGCATAATCAGTCAGAAACTGCATTCTTTGTCGGCAAAGAAAAGGGCTTTGAACTGCGCTGGTTTACTTCCCTGGGAGAAGTCAACTTGTGCGGACATGCAACTCTTGCGGCCGCGCACGTCATTTTCGAACATCTTGATTACAAAGGCTCCGCTATCCATTTCGAAACTCGCTTTGTTGGGCCGTTGACCGTGACGCGCAGCGGTGATTGGCTGACGCTGGATTTGCCGGCATGGAACACCCAGGCGGTAACGCCACCCCCTTTGCTGTTGGACGCCTTAGGTATCAACGCATACCAGGAAGTACGCGTCGCGCGCGATTATCTGGTCGTGTAAGAGAATCAACGGCAGATAGCGGATCTACAGCCGGATATTAACGCCATGATCCCGCTGGATAAAATGGTTTGCGTCACCGCGCCCGGTGACGGGGAATATGATTTTGTCAGCCGTGTCTTCTGCCCTGGTGACGCGGTACCGGAAGATCCGGTGACCGGTTCTGCACATAGCATGTTGATTCCATACTGGGCGGATAAACTGCAAAAGACACAAATGCTGGCCCACCAGGGAGCAGAGCGCGGTGGCGAGTTACGCTGCCGGCTTGAGGGGGACCGCGTCTACATTGGCGGGCAGGCAACGACTTATCTGATAGGTAAAGTGCTTCTGCGTCAGAGCGACCGCGCTGCAAACCCACAGGGTTGAAAAGGCAGCTATATCATCAGTGACAGAATGGTGAGCGGTACGGCCATTCGGAAAGAGGTACAGTGCAGTGCTACCTTAAAATCTGCGGGTTGTTCTCTGCGTTCGCTCGGCGTAATTTGTTTCATTTCGATACGTACGAATGAGGGTGTTATGCAGGCTTTATTGATTATCGACATGCAAGGTTTTGTTCCCGACCGCATTGAGCGAGGGATGAGTTATTTTCCTACCCGCAGTATCGACAATATGCGCACGGCAATCGGCGCATTTCGCGCAGCGGGCAAACCGATACTGCATGTTCGCCATCAAACCCTCGAGGCAGGTTCTCCGCTTCATCGTGATAGCGCCCATTTCCAACCTGTAGCCGGGTTTGAAGAGCAGGTGGGCGAGCCTGTATTTATAAAAACGACCTCATCGGCATTCAGTTCTACCGACCTTCACGGCTGGTTACAGCGCGCGCAGATTAGCGAGATCGCGGTGATTGGCGCAGTGGCGGGTTACTGCGTTAACTCCACGGTGCGCATGGGAGCGGACCTTGGGCTTTCTATAACGGTGATTCGCGATGCGGTGCTGAGCTTTCCGCTCGAGAGTGCGGAAATTAGCGCAGAAGACGTCTATCGCGTGACCCTGGGTTTGCTGGTAAACGGCTTTGCCAGAGGGATAAATACGGCTGAACTTCAGCTGAACAGTAACTGAATATAGATAATGCTGCCATTTGGCGTAAAATTCGCCAGGTGGCAGCATAAAATCGCTGTTTTTGATGACAGTGGTGCGCGCACTCTCGAGGGTTATATTTTTAATCTCAGCATAATATCCTGTTAGCTATTCCCAGGCATGCGGCGCGAACAGATAGCCTTTATTCCGCACGGTCTTAATACGGTATGGTTCGGTGGCGCTGTCCTGTAGCTTCTTACGCAGCCGTGAAATTGCCACGTCCACGCTGCGATCCATCCCATCGTAGCTGACGCCGCGCAGATTTTTCAGCAGCGCGTCGCGGTCCATAATTTGCCCCGCATGAGTCGCGAGCTCCCACAGCAAATCGAAATCGGCGGTGGAAAGGGCGATGCTTTCACCGCTCAACAGAACCTGACGGTTCACCGGGTCGATGACCAGCGTACCGAAGCGAATGGTTTTGTGCGGCGTCAAGGCAGGCTGCGCGGCGACCGTGTGACTCCCGTTACCCGGACTTTGTCGTAGGTGAAGACGCAGGCGCGCCAGCAGCACGGCGGGCGGGGTGGTTTTGAGAATATAGTCGTTCGCGCCCATTTCCAGTGACAGAATATGGTTCATATCGCTATCCAGCGAAGTGAGCAGTACGATAGGGCCCGCCCATTGACCGCGCAGATCGCGGCAAAGCGTCATGCCATCTTTACCCGGTAACATGATGTCCAGCAGCACCAGATCCGGATTTTCACGGGCAATCGTCGCTTCGGCATTATCGCCCCGCGGCTCGACCACCACATCCATATCATGCTTGCCCAGATAGGCGGCGATCAGCGCCCCGACATCCGGATCATCCTCAACATAAACGATCTTATTCATGACTCTACGCACTGGCTGACAAAACGGCTACGATACACCGCGCGCAGCTTTGCCGCCACAAAAAAGGCCGCAGAGATTCCCCCCTGCGGCCTCGTTCGGGCGCATGCCGCCACTGCGGCGGAAATGACGCCCCTGTCGCGATTATTTCCGACTACGCCAGTGGCTCACTATCAGGCTGACCAATACGCCAGCGATGACGGGAGCGGCAAGATCGTGCCGCTTTAATTGCGAGCACGCGTCTGAATTTTCATTCATAAAGACAACCGCTTCCGCTATGCTGGAGCAACATGTTGTTTATTGGTGAATAATAAGATGGGGTTGTTAATTAAGGCGCTGCTTGGCGCGCTGGTTGTGGTGCTGATTGGTATTCTGGCAAAAACGAAAAACTACGCCATTGCAGGGCTGATTCCGCTTTTTCCCACTTTTGCACTGATTGCGCACTATATCGTCGCCAGTGAGCGGGGTACCGAGGCGCTGCGGGCGACCATCGTTTTTGGGATGTGGTCGATTATTCCGTACTTTCTCTATCTGCTGTCGCTGTGGTATTTCACCGGCATGATGCGTCTGCCGCTGGCGTTAGCCGGCGCTGTGGCCTGTTGGGGCGTTAGCGCCTGGCTGTTAATTTTCCTGTGGGGCCGTTTTCACTAAGCGCTAGGCCAGAGGCCGCCCGCCGTCGACGGCGAAAGAGCGGCCGGTGACATAGCGGCTGCCAAAGAGATAATCGACAAGGTCGATTATCTCTTTCTCACCGCCGGCAATTTTCATCAGCGACTTATTCAGCGCTTTTTGCCGATACTCGGCGTCATCCCCTTCGTTAAACAGCACCAGCGCCGGAGCGATTGCGTTGACCTTCACCTCGGGCGCCAGCTTGCGGGCGAATGAGCGAGTCATATTGTCCAGTGCGGCCTTACTGGCGGCGTAGGCAATATGCTTATCGCTCCCGCGTTCCACCACATAATCCGTGAAATGAATAATATCGCTGGCGGCGTGCCCATGTCCGCGCAGCAGGTCTTCCAGCGCGTGGTTTAGCAAATAGGGGGCGTGCACGTGAATCTGCAGCATGGCGTTGAGTACCTGACTGAGCGTCGTGGTCGGGTTTTCCGCCTGCCAGCCGCTGGCGTTGTGGATGATGGCACGCAGGCTGGTACAGTGTGATTTCACCGCCTCGGCAAAGGCATTAATGCCATCGTCGTGGGCGAAATCGGCCTGAATACAGACGGCTCCCGCTCGCTGCATCACATCAATCGCCGGATAGTGCGTACGATAGCTGAGGATAACCGGCTGCTGTTGGGTGAGAAAATGGTGGGCAAGGGCGAGGCCGATACGGCGGCCTCCACCGGTTATCAGTACGGGGCGTGATAGCATGTTTCCCATCGTTATCTCCATATGTATTCTGCGATGGGGCGACGCACGTTACCCCATTAACATCCAGGTTGCCGGCACGGCGGCAACCAGAAGTAGGCCAATTAAGGCTAATTCGCGACGCTTGAGCAGGATATTATCTTCATGCGTGCGGCGCGCATAGATAAAGACTAACAGGCCCGGCGCATAGAGCACCACCGACAGCAGCAGGTGCATCGGGCCGGACGCATATAATAACCATAAGCCATAAATGCAGGCACCGACACCCATCACTTTATGCAGTGGACGGCGCGCTACTTTCAGCAGAAACGCGCCGACCAGGAAGTAAGGCACGAGGATCATCTCGGAAGCGATAGTCAGCAGCGTGTTGTAGTCTGAACCGGTCAGCCAGATCAGCACCAGGCTCGCCTGCACGCTGAGGTTAGTGAGCCACAGTGAGGCGGCTGGGGCGTTATTCGCATTCTGCCGGGCGAAGATGCGCGGAAACGCCTTATGCGTGGCGGCCAGCAGCGGCACTTCCGCCGCCATAATCGTCCAGCTCAGGTAAGCCCCGCAAACGGAGACAATCAGCCCGGCGGCAATCACGATTTCACCCCAGGCCCCCATCATACGCACCATCAGGTCCGCCATTGATGGATTGCGCATCTCCGCCAGCTCGGGGCGGGCGACGACGCCCATCGACAGCAGCGTGACCAGCAGATAAACCCCCAGCGCGGAAATCACCGCCAGCAGCGTCGCGCGCCCAACATCCTTTTTATTACGGGCGCGAGCTGATACCACCACCGCGCCTTCCACGCCAATAAACACCCAAAGCGTAATCAGCATGGTATTTTTCACCTGTTCCCACACCGGCACGCCAAGGTCGATGCCGTGGAAATCCAGGGTAAAGGTTTCGCTTTTAAAAGCGATCGCCGCCAGCACGATAAACAGCCCCAGCGGTACCAGCTTGGCCAGCGTCGCGGCCAGGTTGATGCTGGCAGCCGTTTGTACCCCGCGGAGAACCAGAAAATGAACCACCCAGAGCAGCACTGAAGCCCCGACAATGGATTGCCAGGTATTACCGTCGCCAAACAGGCGCAGTTCCGGCGTATCGGTAAAGAAACTGAGGGCGGAGAAAACAATCACCAGATAGGAGACGTTGGCAATCACCGCACACAGCCAGTAGCCCCATGCGGAACAAAAGCCGACAAGCTCCCCGAAGCCTTCGCGAGCGTAGGTAAAGATCCCACCGTCAAGATCCGGACGGATGCGGGTCAGCACCAGCATGGCGATGGCAAGGAACAGAATCCCCACGCCGGTGATAGCCCAGCCAATCAGCAGAGCGGCGGGGCTGGCGACCTCGGCCATGTTTTGCGGCAGACTAAATACGCCCGCACCGAGCATTGAGCTCAGAACCAGAGCCGTCAGGGCGCTAAGCCCTAATTTCTTTTCCATGAGAATCCTGTCGTGGAAGGCAAAGAACAAGAATATTTATTTGGCGAAATCGCATAAACATGGAGGATTGCGCTGAGGCGGCGATTTTACGGAGAGCGATGCATACATGCAACAATGTATAAAAGAAATGAATAAAAAAAGGCGGCTTACGCCGCCTTTTGCTGTTGCTTACTTGTACAGGTCGGCGCTGATCGTGACGTTGCCGCCGCGTTCCTGCCATTCACGGGTAATGTGATAGTACTTCGCGCCTTTCTTCGCGGCGCGTTTTGCGACCTGGTAAGAGACTTCAGTCATGTTACCGTAGTTACCGGTGAACTTGATGCTGTCGAACGGAATCATCTGCGCCGCAGTGATTTTGTTCAGCTCTTCAACTTTGGTACCGTCCGGAAGCGTGACACTGTAACGCCCGCCTTTTGTTGTCTGTGTTTCGAAGAAACGACCTACGCCGGTGCCCGCGCCGACGGCGGCGGTTGTTGCCACGCCCGGGATCTCAACCTGTTTCGCCGCTTCGCCGCCTTCCGCCAGCAGCTTACGCCCGGCGTCAGAATCTGCCGGAATGGCATCCGGGCTCTGCAACACGCGTTTTTCCGCATCGGCTTTATAGATGTAGGCGGTGATACGCTGGTTACCGCCGTCGTTCGCATCCACCTGACGGACGATAAAGAAGGACGCTGCGCCTTTGGCTTTGGCGGCCTTGGTAATGGCGTCGTTCACTTCCGGCTGGCTGCGGTAGAAGCCCTGAACGGTAACGGTGTCGTAAGGTACCAGCGCAACGGCCTGGTCTTTCGGCAGCTCCATCACACCGTTGATGATACGGTTTTTCGGTGCGTCGGCTTTCGGCGCATCTTGTTTGTAAAGGTCGGCCGTGACGCGCCAGTTGCCGCTGTTACCGTAGTCAGAGGTATCGACAACATAGAAAGAGGCTGCGCCTTCTTTGTCCGCTTTACGGGACATGGCGTTGACCGCATCGCCAATGGCGGTATAGCGACCGGTGATCACCACGCGGTCATAGGGCTTCAGTGCGGACGCTTGCTCCGGGGTCAGCTCGGTGGCTGCATGAGCGGACATTGCCGCGGCAGACAGCATGGCGGACACGAGGAGGGTGTTCTTAAGCTTCATAAAAATAATCCTTCGCCTTGCGCAAACCAAATTCGGGTCATGTTGTTAACGGGAAAACGTCTGATTATGGCATTGAAATGACGCTACTGTCTGCGTCATTTTTAACTTCAGATGCGAACCCGGTGACGGTTTTGGATAACTTTTCCTGATATGTTGAAAAAACGGGCGCTTGACCAGAAAAAGCGGTCAACCATATGACTTTTTTAAGTTAATGGAATGTTAATTGCACCGTCTTGCCCGCGAAAAATCATGTTTTCCCACGGAGAAGAAGCGAATTATGAGGCTCGCTACTCAAATCGGGGCAAATATCGCTGTTTGTAGCCGCTGGAACTCCTTATTTGGCATTTAATGCAAAAATAGTGTTTTCCGGCGCTAGATCACAATCGGTATTTTCAGTAGGTTATAGTCAGTTTGTTACTGTTTTATTTATTCAGGTTGTTCGCCTGTTAGGTCACTTACGGGTTACCCGCAACAAACTGACAAAACGGCAAACCATCAAATAAGAACCGATATAAGGGAATAGTTATGCGTATTGGTGTACCAAAAGAAAGGTGGGCCCAGGAAACGCGAGTCGCAGCAACGCCGAAAACGGTTGAGCAGCTGCTGAAGCTCGGTTTTAGCGTGGCCATTGAAAGTGGTGCAGGAAAACTCGCCAGTTTTGATGACGAAGCATTTGTGCAGGCTGGTGCTGAGATCGTCTCTGGTGATGATATCTGGCAATCCGACGTTATCCTCAAGGTTAACGCGCCGCTGGATGAAGAGATTGCGCTGCTGAACCCGGGCACGACGCTGATTAGCTTTATCTGGCCGGCGCAAAATGCCGAGCTGATGGCAAAATTGGCTGAGCGTAACATTAACGTCATGGCAATGGACTCCGTGCCGCGTATTTCCCGCGCCCAGTCGCTGGATGCGTTAAGTTCGATGGCAAACATTGCCGGTTATCGCGCTATCGTCGAAGCGGCCCACGAGTTTGGTCGTTTCTTTACCGGCCAAATCACCGCGGCGGGCAAAGTCCCACCGGCGAAAGTGATGGTGATTGGCGCGGGCGTAGCGGGTCTTGCCGCTATCGGCGCGGCCAACAGCCTTGGCGCGATTGTGCGTGCGTTCGACACCCGCCCGGAAGTGAAAGAGCAGGTGCAGAGCATGGGCGCCGAATTCCTCGAGCTGGACTTCAAAGAAGAAGCCGGCAGTGGAGACGGCTATGCCAAAGTGATGTCTGAGGCGTTTATCGCCGCCGAAATGGCCCTGTTTGCCGCGCAGGCAAAAGAGGTCGACATCATTGTTACCACCGCCTTGATTCCGGGCAAACCGGCGCCGAAGCTGATCACCCGTGAAATGGTGGATTCCATGACCCCGGGCAGCGTGATCGTCGATCTGGCCGCGCAAAACGGCGGTAACTGCGAATACACCGTACCGAATGAAATTTTCGTCACGGCAAACGGCGTGAAGGTGATCGGCTATACCGATCTGGCCGGACGCCTGCCGACCCAGTCTTCTCAGCTATACGGTACCAACCTGGTAAACCTGCTGAAGCTGCTGTGTAAAGAGAAAGACGGCAACATTACCATCGATTTTGATGACGTTGTGGTGCGCGGCGTGACCGTCATCCGTGAAGGCGAAGTCACCTGGCCGGCCCCGCCGATTCAGGTTTCTGCACAGCCGCAGGCGGCGCAGAAAGCCGCGCCAGCGCCAAAAGAACCGGAAAAACCGGCGTCACCGTGGCGTAAATATGCGCTGATCGCACTGGCCATCATTCTGTTTGGCTGGCTGGCGAGCGTTGCGCCGAAAGAGTTCCTCGGCCACTTTACCGTTTTCGCGCTCTCCTGCGTGGTGGGTTACTACGTGGTGTGGAACGTGTCGCATGCGCTGCACACGCCGCTGATGTCGGTCACGAATGCTATCTCGGGCATTATCGTGGTTGGCGCACTCCTGCAGATTGGCCATGGAGGCTGGGTAAGTTTCCTGAGTTTTATCGCGGTACTGATCGCCAGCATTAATATTTTTGGTGGTTTCACCGTCACTCAGCGCATGCTGAAAATGTTCCGCAAAGGATAAGGGGTAACAAATGTCTGGAGGATTAGTTACAGCTGCATACATTGTTGCCGCAATCCTGTTTATTTTCAGTCTCGCCGGGCTTTCCAAACACGAAACGTCGCAGCAGGGCAACTACTACGGCATCGCCGGTATGGCGATTGCCCTGATCGCAACCATCTTCGGGCCGGATACCAGCAACGTAGCGTGGATCCTGCTGGCGATGATTATCGGTGGGGCGATTGGTATTCGCCTGGCGAAGAAAGTGGAAATGACCGAGATGCCGGAGCTGGTGGCGGTGCTGCACAGCTTCGTCGGTCTGGCCGCGGTGCTGGTGGGCTTCAACAGCTACCTGCAGCATGAAACCGGCATGGAACAAATTTTGGTCAATATTCACCTGACTGAAGTGTTCCTCGGTATCTTTATCGGTGCGGTCACCTTTACCGGTTCCATCGTGGCGTTCGGCAAGCTGTGCGGCAAGATGTCTTCGAAGCCGTTGATGCTGCCAAATCGTCACAAGCTTAACCTGGCGGCGCTGGTGGTTTCTTTCCTGCTGATGGTGGCATTCGTGCGTACCGATAGCGTGGGCACGCAGGTGCTGTGTCTGCTGGTGATGACCGTTATCGCGCTGGCCTTTGGCTGGCATCTGGTGGCGTCTATCGGCGGGGCAGATATGCCGGTAGTCGTCTCCATGCTGAACTCCTACTCCGGTTGGGCGGCGGCGGCGGCGGGCTTTATGCTCAGCAACGACCTGCTGATCGTTACCGGTGCGCTGGTAGGTTCTTCCGGTGCCATTCTGTCTTACATCATGTGTAAGGCGATGAACCGTTCGTTCATTAGCGTGATTGCCGGTGGTTTTGGTACCGACGGTTCCTCTACCGGTAGCGAAGAAGAAGTGGGCGAACACCGCGAGATTAACGCCGAAGAAACCGCCGAAATGCTGAAAAATTCCCACTCGGTGATCATCACCCCAGGGTACGGTATGGCGGTGGCGCAGGCGCAGTATCCGGTGGCGGAAATTACCGAGAAACTGCGCGCGCGCGGTATCAAGGTACGCTTTGGTATCCACCCGGTTGCCGGGCGTCTGCCGGGCCACATGAACGTGCTGTTGGCGGAGGCGAAGGTGCCTTACGACATCGTGCTGGAGATGGATGAAATTAACGACGATTTCGCCGATACCGATACCGTACTGGTTATCGGCGCGAACGACACCGTTAACCCAGCCGCTCAGGACGATCCGAAAAGCCCGATTGCCGGCATGCCGGTTCTGGAAGTCTGGAAGGCGCAGAACGTTATCGTTTTCAAACGTTCTATGAATACCGGTTACGCCGGGGTACAGAACCCGCTGTTCTTTAAAGAAAACACGCAGATGCTGTTCGGCGATGCAAAAGCCAGCGTGGACGCCATTCTGAAAGCTCTGTAATTACAGCGCGAAAAATTAAGGCCGCCATCTTTGTGAGAGATGGCGGCCTTTTATTTGATTTATGATTGCTTTTGGTCAAAAAGTGTGCAGGGAAAGGTGTTATAATGCTCTATGTCGTCCAAACCAACAGAGGAACTTATGGATACCTTGTTTACGCCTGCACAACTGGCCATCGAATATCTTCGTCGAGAAACCACCTCTTTAACCCCTGCACAGTACCTGAAACGCTTAAAACAGCTTGAGCTGGAATTTGCCGACCTGATGGCGCTTTCTAGTATCGAACTGAAAGAAGAGATCGACTTTGCCTGGCGACTAGGGCTCCATTGATAGATTCTCGCGAACCTGGCCGCGTAATATAACGCCGGGATAATAACCGCAAGAGATAAAAAAACCGGCCATTGACCGGTTTTTTCGTCACTTAACACTGTTTAATCGTCTTCTTCGTCGTCCATTTCGACCGGCGTCTGATAGTCGTTCGGCTTAATGGCGAGCAGGTCGCAGCGCAGGTGGTCAATAACCTGTTCGGCCGTGTTGCCGAGGAAGGCCGCAGAGATACCGGTTCGCCCGATAGTGCCCAGTACTACGATACCGGCGTCAAGATGCGCCGCCAGATCCGGAATCACCTCTTCAGGCAACCCTTTCTCTACGTGGGTGAACTTCTCGTCGATGCTAAATTTCTGACGCAGCGATTTCATTGCCAGCAGGTGCTGACCGCGAATCGCATCGTTGTAGACGCTAGGGTCGAAATCAGGCAACTCAATGGCGATATTGATTGGCGTGACCGGGTACGCGCCAACCAGATGCACTTCGGTATGGTTGACCTGTTCGGCCAGTTCGATGGTCTCTTTGACCAGCTTCTCATTCAGCGCATTATGGTACGCTTCTTCGCTGGCAAGGTTGACCGCGACGAGCGCCTTACCGCCTTCCGGCCACGGCTGGTCTTTCACCATCCATACCGGGCATGGGCATTTGCGCAGCAGGTGCCAGTCAGTTGGGGTGAAGATAACCGATTCCAGCTTGTCGTGCTGGTGAGCCATTTTCAGCAACAAATCGTGACCGCCGCTGATGACTTCCTGGATGATGGCTTCAAACGGGCGGTTATGCCACACCACTTTAATTTCGAGGGGAACGCCGGCTTCCAGGTAGTATTTCGCCTGCTCGCGGATCCATGCGGTTCGCTGGCTAATCACGCCCTGGCGCATTGCGGTGCGCTCATCAGGAGACAAAAGGGTGGTCATTTCATAGGAAAAGTCATAGATCGGCAAAAAGGCTTTAATGCGGCCGCCAATCCGTTGATGAAGATACACAGCGCGTCGCAGCGCAGGCTGGTCGTCCTGGTTCGGATCGATCGCCACGAGCATATTTTGATATCTGGCCATACAGGGTCTCCTTACAGCTGTAACCACAGTTTGTAAGTAAAAGATAACTCATATAGTGGGATTGAAACAGGGGAGAACCTTCGCAAGATCAATAAACAGGATAAATAAACTTTCCTTAAGCCTGGTGAATTAACCTGTCGTCCCCGATGGCTCGGGGCATTTGGCGAAATTCAAAAATTCAGATTTATTGCGTAGGTTATTTTTATCACAATGATATAAATTTCTAATGTCTGCCTGTACATAAGGAAATCATCATGTCTCAACGATATAGATTCTCAACGGTGCTCGCCGCGGCGCTTGCATTGGCACTGGGAGCGACGTCGGCTATTGCCGACCCCGGTAACGGGCATGGTAAAGGTAACGGGAATCATGGCAACAGCAACAAAGGCAACAGCCAGCAGTGGGATAAAGACCAGCATAACGATCATCGTTCTTCGTCGCGTAAGAACTATGGCAAACCCGATCACGTTGACCGTGATATCAGCTACGCAACGGCCAGACAGCTTGCCGTTAGCTACGGCCTGACCGGTTACAAATCTTTGCCGCCGGGCATTGCAAAAAATCTGGCGCGGGGTAAACCGCTGCCACCGGGTATCGCTAAAAAAACGGTCCCCGGGTCGATGCTCAATCAACTGCCTTATTATCCCGGCTATGAATGGCAGGTTATCGGCGATAACCTTGTGCTTATTGCCTTAAGTACAGCGATCGTCACGTCGGTGATTAACGGCGTGTTTGATTAGAGAGATGACATAAAAAACCCCGGCAAGCCGGGGTTTTTTATTGTAGAACGAAACAGCGGTCAGGCGACGTTACGACTATGGCCCGCCAGCACTGCCAGCGCATCGCTGTTTTCAATGGTGATGTATTTACCTTTCACGGCCAGCATACCGCTTTTCTGGAAACGACCCAGCAGTCGGCTGATAGTTTCCACCGTCAGGCCCAGATAGTTACCGATATCGCCACGGGTCATGGTGAGACGGAACTCACGCGGCGAGAAACCACGCTGGGCGAAGCGGCGCGACAGGTTATAGATAAATGCAGCCAGGCGCTCTTCAGCGTTTTTCTTCGACAGCAGCAGGATCATGTCCTGATCGCCTTTGATCTCACCGCTCATGAGACGCATCATCTGCTGACGCAGATTGGGCATTTTACCGGAGAGATCGTCAAGAGTCTCAAACGGGATTTCGCACACCATGGAGGTTTCCAGCGCCTGAGCAAAGCTCGGGTGATGACCGGTGCCGATAGCGTCGAAGCCAACTAAATCGCCGGCCAGATGGAAACCGGTGATTTGCTCGTCGCCTTGCTCGGTAATGGTGTAACTCTTAATGGTACCGGAACGGATCGCATAAAGAGACTTCAGTTCATCGCCGGCTTTGAATAACGTTTGCCCTTTCTGGATGGGCTTTTTGCGCTCGATAATATTATCCAGCTGATCAAGCTCATGCTCATTAAGAGTGAACGGTATGCAAAGCTGGCTGATGCTGCAATCCTGACAATGGATCGCGCAACCGCCAGACTGAATGCGTCGTATAATTCTCTTTTCCGGGATCATAGGTTTGCTCAAGCCGTAATTGATATTGGTCAATTTTAACATCTTTTTGGTGAGCAGGTAAGTCTCGACGCGCGTATTCACCCAAGATTAAAATGGGATAGCAAAGAATGAGATATATCTCATTGATATGTAGTACAAATTTTCAGGCGCGTTGATGTGTAAAAGCGCCTGTTCCAGTCGTAAAGGGCACAGAAAATCAAAGCAGCAGATAGCCTTCATGCCGTAGAAGCCACTCTTTACGCTGTACGCCACCGGCATAACCGGTCATGGTGCCATTGCGACCGATCACGCGATGGCAGGGGACGACGATACTCACCGGGTTAGCGCCATTGGCGGCGCCGACTGCGCGGGCGGCCCCTGGACGACCGAGCCGATCGGCTAACTGCCCGTAGTGCATCACCTGGCCGCAGGGTATGGTACGCAGGGTTTGCCAGACTTCGCGCTGAAATGGGGTACCGGCGGTGGCCGTAGGCAGTGTCTCAATCACCGCCAGATCGCCGTCAAAATAGTTCGTTAACTGCTGACTGAGTCCACCAGGGTTGCGCGACGTGACGCGAGTATAGCCTTCAGCACGGTAGTGGATATCCAACAGTTGCTCCATACGGTCGCTGTGTTCTTCCCACTCAACGGCGCGCAAATGAAAGTTTTCATCGCACAGAATCCACAGAGGGCCGAGCGGCGTGGCAATTTTATCTTCAAGTAACGTCAGCATGCGCACTCTCTATATATGTCCAGGCAAATTATTCCTGTTCAACACCATAGCATGTGAACGGCGGCTGACTCTATACCTCCGATGTATAACCATGCAAACAAGGGGGTTTATTTATAATCAACAGTAAAGTACGGTTAAATCGAATAATAATCGGATCAGGGTTCCACGGAAATATAGCCCAGTAAACGCAGAGTAAAAGGTATCTCATTGAAGGAAAAGCAAAGAAAAATATGAAGAATGATGCAGAATAAAAATCGGGGTCTGTCGACATCGCCAGACCCCGCAGCAACCACACAGGTGTGTCCGTACCGTTTCCCACATTTTGCTCCGCGCAGCGGGTATTACTATTTATAACGGGTCTGAGCTTATTTTCCAGACAATTCTTGGTGATTTATTTCACGTATTATAAACAGGAATCGATAATTAATTGTGGATTTATATTATTTAAGTTTTGGTTAAATAATAAGCTCAGGGAATTGATTGCCGCTTCGTATATTTTACATGCCAATAGTTTTGGCTGAAAGGGAAAAGCGTTGAGCCTGCGCGACCGCGCGGCTATAGTATCCGCCTGTGGTAATAAGGGAGGAATTCTCATGAATCTTGACGACAAATCGCTGTTTCTTGACGCCATGGAGGATGTCCAGCCGCTGAAGCGCCACAGCGACGTTCATTGGCAGCCCGTCCGCAACGCCCGAACCCGCCAGCAGGTGGATACACTGCAGCTCGATAATTTTCTCACCACCGGTTTTCTCGACATTGTCCCGCTTGCCACCCCGCTGGAGTTTAAGCGTGAAGGGCTACAAATCGGCGTTCTGGATAAACTGCGGCAGGGGAAATACAGCCAGCAGGCCAGCCTGGATCTGCGTCAGCAGACCGTTGAACAGTGCCGTCAGAGTCTGTTTGCTTTTATTCTGCAGGCTGAGCATGACAATCTACGCAACATCCTGATTATTCATGGTAAAGGCAAAGAGGACGGCTCGCATGCCAATATTATTCGCAGCTATCTTGCCCGCTGGTTAACCGAATTCGATGACGTTCAGGCATTCTGTAGCGCGCTACCGCATCATGGCGGCAGCGGCGCATGTTACGTCGCGCTGCGTAAATCGGCGGCGGCGAAACAGGAAAACTGGGAGCGTCACGCTAAACGCAGCCGCTAGCGCAGCAAAAGCGTCAGCTCTGATGCGGCTTTTTGCAGTTCGGGCAACACGCGATCCAGCAATTCAGCCGCGGATACCTGTCCGGCATGAACACCGACGTTCAGCGCCGCCTCAACCTGGCCCTGTGAATTAAACAGCGGCACCGCCAACGAACGCAGCCCCATCTCCAGCTCCTGATCGTTTAACGCATACCCCTGTTGACGTACCGCCTTCAGCTCGCTGCGTAGCTTACTGACGGACGAAATCGTCTGCGGGGTATAGCGGATCATGGTGATGCGAGCCAGCATATCGTTGAGCTTTTCTTCCGGCTGGTAGCTCAACAGCACGCGCCCCATTGAGGTTGACCACGCCGGCAGACGGCTGCCGATATCGAGGTCTATGGTCATGATGCGCGAGCTGGAAGCGCGGGCGATATAGAGAATATCGTCGCCGTCCAGGGTAGCGATTGAGCACGACTCATTAAGCATATCGCTCAAATGTTTTAGCACCGGCTGCGCAGAACGGGCCAGCGGCGTTGAGGCTAACCATGCGTGTCCCAGCGACAAAATGCGCGGGCGTAGCTGAAAGTTCTTACCATCCTCGGCGTAGACAAAACCCAGTTTGCCAAGCGTATAGAGGCAGCGGCGTACCGCAGCGCGAGGGATGCCCGTCTTCTGGCTGATTTGCGAAATCGACAGCAGCCGGCGCTGCGGCGTGAAGGCCTGAATCACCTCCAGCCCGCGCGCCAGCGAGGCCATAAAATTAGGGTCCCCTTTAAACGGGTCGCTATCGCCCGTCAAAATATCGTCTGGATGTTTCTCCATTTTTCTCTCCGTTTATGCCGCCGATCACATTCTTAGCCTAAACATACACGATGTTCGATTATCGCACCATATTTCGATTATCGCCCTTGACCGGCATCGTTAAGCAGGTCACATTTTGTGCGAACAACGAATATTAGTGCGATAACCGCACAACGAGGAGCAACCTGATGATTGATAAAAGTGTGCCGACGCTGGCGGATGCCGTCGCGGGTATCCACGATGGGGCGACCATTATGATCGGCGGCTTTGGGCCCGCCGGGCAGCCGACGCTGCTGATTGATGCGTTGATTGAACAGGGCGCACGTGACCTGACCATTATCAATAACAACGCCGGAAACGGCGAAATCGGCCTCGCGGCGCTGCTGAAGGCCGGGCGCGTACGCAAAATGATCTGCTCATTCCCACGCCAGGTCGACTCACAAATTTTCGATGACCTGTATCGCCGCGGCAAAGTGGAGCTGGAACTGGTCCCGCAGGGGAACCTGGCCGCTCGCATTCAGGCTGCGGGCGCAGGTCTTGGCGCCATTTTTACCCCAACGGGCTACGGCACGCCGCTGTCGGAAGGCAAAGAAACCCGCGAAATTGACGGCCGCCACTATGTGCTGGAATACCCGATTAGCGCTGACTTTGCGCTGATTAAAGCTCATCAGGCCGACCGTTGGGGTAACCTGGTCTACCGCAAAGCCGCGCGTAACTTTGGCCCAATCATGGCCACGGCGGCGAAAACCACCATTGTAGAAGTTGCCAGCAAGGTTGCGCTCGGCGAACTGGACCCGGAAAACGTCGTCACGCCAGGCATTTTCGTGCAGCGCGTGTTCGCGCAGGAATCTTTCACCGCCAAGGCGCAGCGAGCTTAAGGAGCCCAAAATGCAAAAACTGTCTCGTGATGATATGGCAAAGCGCGTGGCGCAGGATATTCCGGAAGGCGCCTATGTGAATCTGGGAATTGGTCTGCCTACTCGTATCGCCAACTATCTGCCGTCTGACAAAGAGGTCTTTTTACACAGCGAAAACGGACTGCTGGGTATGGGACCGAAACCGGCACCCGGTGAAGAAGATCCGGAGCTGATTAACGCCGGCAAAGAGTACGTGACTCTGCTGCAGGGCGGCTGTTATTTCCACCACGGTGACTCCTTCGCCATGATGCGTGGCGGCCATCTGGATATTTGCGTGCTGGGTGCCTACCAGGTTTCTGCCGCTGGCGACCTCGCTAACTGGAGCACTGGCGCACCGGACGCGATCCCCGCCGTCGGCGGGGCGATGGATCTGGCGGTCGGCGCACGCCAGGTGTTCGTGATGATGGATCACCTGACGCGCGACGGAGAGTGTAAGTTAGTGGGGCACTGTACTTATCCGTTAACCGGCGTGGGCTGCGTCAGCCGCATTTATACCGATCTTGCCGTGATTGACATCACCGCCAACGGCCCGGTGGTGCGCGAAATCTTCAACGGCATCTCTTTTGATGAATTACAGCGTATTACCCCTGTTGCCCTGACTTACGACGCGGTCGCGGAAAGCGCCTAAGGAATGATGATGAATCAAGCATTTATCTGCGACGCGGTACGCACACCGTTCGGTCGTTTTGGTGGTACTCTGGCGAGTGTACGCGCTGACGATTTGGCCGCTCTGCCGCTGAAGGCGCTAATGGAGCGCAATAGTGGGCTGGATCCGTCTCGTATTGACGATGTGATTTATGGCTGCGCCAATCAGGCTGGGGAAGATAACCGCAACGTCGCGCGTATGGCGTTGCTGTTGGCCGGGTTGCCGGAGTCGGTACCGGGTAGCACCATCAACCGTCTTTGCGGCTCCAGCCTTGATGCCATCGGCGTGGCGGCGCGGGCGATTAAAAGTGGTGAAACGCAGTTGATGATTGCGGGCGGCGTAGAGAGCATGTCGCGTGCGCCGTTCGTGATGGGTAAAGCCGAAAGCGCGTTCAGCCGTACCATGAAAATGGAAGACACGACCATCGGCTGGCGTTTTATTAACGCGCAAATGAAGGCACTGTACGGTGTGGATTCCATGCCGGAGACGGCGGAAAACGTGGCGACCGATTTTGCCATTTCCCGTGCCGACCAGGATGCTTTTGCGCTGCGTAGCCAGCAGCGTACCGCACAGGCGCAGGCCAATGGCGCGTTTAATGACGAGCTGATCCCGGTGTGGATCCCGCAGCGCAAAGGCGAAGCCCTGTGTTTTGCCCGGGATGAACATCCACGCAGCACTTCGCTTGAGGCGTTGGCGAAACTGAAAGGCGTAGTGCGTCCGGATGCAACCGTCACCGCGGGCAATGCGTCCGGGGTGAACGATGGCGCCTGTGCGCTGTTGTTAGCCAGCGAACAGGCGATGGCGCAGAATGATTTGCAGCCGCTGGCTCGCGTCGTCGGGGTCGCAACCGCCGGCGTCGCGCCGCGCATTATGGGGTTTGGACCGGCACCGGCCGTACGAAAAGTTCTGGCACAAACGGGACTGACGCTGGCGCAAATGGACGTTATCGAGTTGAATGAAGCTTTCGCCGCTCAGGCGCTGGCCGTGCTGCGCGATTCAGGTCTGCCGGATGATGCCGCGCACGTTAACCCGCACGGTGGGGCGATTGCGCTGGGGCATCCGCTGGGCGCCTCCGGTGGACGGCTGGCGATGACCGCTGCCTACCAGCTGCGTCGTACCGGTGGGCGTTATGCGCTATGTACGATGTGTATCGGCGTCGGCCAGGGGATCGCGCTGATTATTGAACGCGTATAAGGAGCTGGAATGAGTTTGTTGACCCCGCTATTGCGTACCCAGGCGCTGACGGATTTTTTCAGCGACCAGCAAACGGTGCAGGGGATGCTGGATTTCGAGGCGGCGCTCGCGACCGCACAGGCGCAGTGTCGGGTGATACCCGATGCTGCGGTTGCGCCGATCGTCGCAGCCTGTCAGGCGCAGTCTCTGGATTTACCCGTGCTGGCGAGGGCGGCCGCCGATGCCGGTAATCTGGCGATTCCGCTGGTTAAACAACTGACGCAGCGCGTGAAAGCGCACGATCCTGAAGCCGCGCGCTACGTCCACTGGGGGGCGACCAGCCAGGACGCCATTGATACCGGGCTGATTTTACAGCTGCGCAAGGCGCTTGATGAGACGCAAGTCCGCCTTCGACGCCTCACCCAGGTGCTGGCTGAACAAATTAATCGGCATCAGCACACGCTGATGCCGGGCCGCACCTGGATGCAGCACGCGCTGCCCATCACCTTTGGTCTGAAGCTGGCCGGTACGCTCGACGCGCTATTGCGCTGGCAAGAGCGACTGGATGAACTGCGCCCGCGGGTGCTGGCGCTACAGTTTGGCGGCGCAGCGGGGACGCTGGCCTCGCTGAAAGATAAGGGGCCAGAGGTCGCAGAACGGCTGGCCGACACGCTCAATCTCTCGCTTCCTGACACCCCCTGGCACAGCCAGCGTGACCGCATCATTGAAGTGGCGGGCTGGTTTGCCGGGCTCTGCGGTACCTTGGGTAAATTTGCCAATGATTTCGCACTGCTGATGCAAACCGAAGTGGCGGAGGTGAGCGAACCTATTACCGAAGGCCGGGGCGGATCGTCCGCCATGCCGCATAAGCGTAATCCGGTCAGCTGTGCGGCCATTCTCGCCGCCGTACAGCGTATCCCTGGGCTGATGGCGACGCTGTACGGCGCGCAAATTCAGCAGCATGAGCGCGCGCTAGGTGGCTGGCAGGCCGAGTGGGAAACGCTGCCAGAATTGGTGATGTTGGCTGGCGGCGTGCTGGAAAACAGTGAATTTCTGCTGCGCGGTATGCAGGTCAATGAGGCGAAAATGCGCGCCAATCTGGATATCACCCATGGTCTGATTATGGCCGAATCCGTTACTCAGGCGCTGGCGGCCTTTATTGGCAAAGCCGACGCTCATCATCAGGTAGAAAAAATCTGTCATCGGGCCATTGCGCTGGATTGCCCGTTACAAGCGCTGCTGGAAAAAGATCCGCTGGTAAGCCAGCATTTTTCTTCCGCGCAACTCACGCAACTGCTGGACCCAGCGACCGCACTCGGCAGTACCGACCACTTTGTGCGCCAGGTTGTGGCGCGCTATCAGGAGCAGGGAAATGAATATCCATTATTGCCTTGAAGGACCAGAAACGGCACCGGTACTGGTGCTCTCCAACTCGCTAGGTACGACTCACGCTATGTGGGATGCGCAGATGCCCGCGCTGACCGAACATTTCCGCGTGCTGCGTTACGATACCCACGGGCACGGACAAACGACAAAACGCGGGAAGGTGACGTTGTCACAACTCGGTGAAGACGTGATTACACTGCTCGATCATCTGAATATCCCGCGCGCTTTCTTCTGCGGTATTTCGATGGGGGGCTTGACCGGTCTCTGGCTCGCTCGCTTCGCGCCGGAACGCTTTACTGCCGTTGCGGTGGCGAATACGGCGGCGAAGATCGGCGAGCAGGCCAACTGGCTGTCGCGTGCGCGCACCGTGCGAACCGAAGGCATGGGCGTGGTGGCGGCCGGGTCGGCGGATCGTTGGTTTACCCCTCAGTTTCGTCAACATCAGCCCGCGGTGGTTGAGCAGCTGTGCCATCAACTGGCAACTTCCGATGCGGAAGGTTACGCCGAATGCTGCGAAGCGTTGGCGGCGGCCGATTTACGAGGTGAAGTCGCGGCTATCAACGTACCGTTGCTGATTATTGCCGGTGAGCACGACCCGGTGACCACGGTGGCCGATGCCGATTATTTACATCAGCAAATTAACGGTTCTTTCCAGGTGGATTTAGCCGCGTCGCATTTATCAAACGTCGAAGCCAGCGAAGAGTTTACCGCGGCGTTGATCGCATTTTTACGGAGGGACGATGGAATATAATCAACGTTATCAGCAGGGTATGGCGGTGCGCCGGAAGGTGCTTGGTGATGCCCACGTTGACCGGACGCTGCAAAAACTCACGCCGCTGAACGAAGAGTTTCAGGATTTCATTACCCGTTACGCCTGGGGGGAAACCTGGACCCGTCCGGGGCTGGACCACCATACCCGCAGTATGATCACTATCGCCATGCTGATTGCGCTCAATCGCGAAGCGGAACTGAAAATGCATCTGCGCGCGGCGTTCAACAACGGCGTGACCCGCGACGAGCTGAAAGAGCTGATCATGCATTCGGCGCTGTATTGCGGTCTGCCGGCGGCAAATGCCACGATGCATCTGGCACAGCAGGTTTTTGATGAAATGGATGCGCCGCAATCACGATAATTTCAACTTGTGTTGAAATTTATAACTTTGTTGAATTCATGAAAAGACGGTGCTATCGTTATCTCTCCTTAACCGCAGGAGTTGACGATGGCACTTGTCCGCTATCCCACGAGTAAACCTTTTCCTTTTTCCGACGCCGTTGCGGCGAACGGATTTCTCTTTCTGTCTGGTCAGGTCTCAATGAGCCCGGACGGACAGCCGCTGTACGGTACCATCACCGAGCAGGTTAATCGTATTATGCGTTCGGTCAGCGAGACGCTGGCGCGCGGCGACGCGCAATTGAGCGATGTGGTTCGGGCACAGGTCTGGTTAAGCGATATGGCGCACTTTGCCGAGTTCAATCAGGCCTGGCGTCCGTGGTTCCCCGAGGGGTTCCCCAGCCGTAGCGTGACCACCAGCAGTCTGGCATTCAATCTCGACGTGGAAATTGAATTTCAGGCGGTGCTGCCATGATCGCGGAACGGGATACCCTCATCGCCACCCTCAGCGCCTCGCTGGCGGCGTTGAAAGCCACGTTACCGGCGAATACCGAAGTGGTACTGCACGATTTAACCCAGCCGCAATCGTCGGTCGTCGGTATTGTTAACGGTCACGTCAGCGGGCGACAGGTGGGCGATGGTCTGCTGAGTGGGCCGGAGGAAGATGATGGTTTTCTGGGACTTATCGACGAGACGCAGCCGCCATCCTCCACGCGACTGTTCAGCGGTTACACCTCGTATGCGCGCGGCGGTAAACCGTTAAGCAGCGCGTCGACGCTGTACTACGATGCCAACGGAAAGGCGGTGGCGGCATTTTGCGTCAACGTCGACATGGAGCCGGTGATGCGTTTTCGCCGTGAACTGGATTATCTGGTCTCCGGCATCTCGGCAGCGCAGCCAGCGGAAAATCCGGCCACCCCGTTACCCTCGCAATCTCTGGCGGAGGTTCTTGCACGTTTCCAGGCCACCCCTGAGGAAAACCCAAAAGCGTTTCGACTGCGGGTGGTCAGCGAACTGCATTCGATGGGAATTTTCAAGATTAAGGGCAGCGTCAACGAAGTCGCCAGCGCGCTCGGCGTGACGCGTTACACCATCTACAACTACCTGGATAAGCTCAATGAACAATAATCTCCCGGCTACGCTTCCTTTTTATCAGGTTGATGCCTTCACCGCTAAACCTTTCGGCGGTAACCCGGCGGCGGTGATGCCGCTGAATCAATGGCCAGACGACAGCGTGTTACAAGCGATTGCCGCCGAAAATAACCTGTCAGAAACCGCCTTTTTTGTTCCCCTCGATGACGGCTTTCATCTGCGCTGGTTTACGCCAGCGGTCGAAGTCGATCTCTGCGGCCATGCTACGCTCGCCGCGTCCTGGGTTCTGTTTAACGTCCTCAACTATCCGCAAGAGACGCTGCGTTTCACCACTCGTAGCGGCTTGCTGACCGTCAAGCGGCAGGGCGATGAGTTGTGCATGGATTTTCCGACGAAAATGCTCCAGCCGATTGACGAACCGCAGGGATTGCTGGCCGCGCTTGGCATCACTACCGGCGTAGAAGGATTCTGGCAATCCGATGACATTGTGGTGCTGGTGAAGGATAAAGCGATCGTAGAAGGGTTAGCGCCCGATTTTAACCTGCTGTCGGCGTTTAAGACTCGTGGGGTGATCGTCACGGCACCGGATGAGGGCGAGTTTGACTTTGTGTCACGCTGGTTTGGCCCGCAGGTTGGGGTGAATGAAGATCCGGTGACCGGTTCGGCACATACCTGGCTCGCACCGTTCTGGGCCAAACGCTGCGGTAAAAATACCCTTCATGCGCAGCAGGGCGGCGCGCGTAAAGGCACGCTGCGCTGCGTGTTGGGCACTGATGGCCGCGTTTCGCTGTATGGGCAAGCGAAGCTGATGATTGAGGGGACGTTCCGTCTATAAAATCAATGAGCAATAAATCGACCATTGAGCGACGGGTCGTTCAGCTAGCCGTCGTGTGCACGCTGGCGCTATATGGCCTGCTGATCTGGCTTTCCTGATATCGTAAAGCGTGATCGCGCAGGGTTAAAATAAAATAGCGTTCCATTATTATCGGTTCTCAGTTTCTATTTAACGTTGTTAATGGAGAACCGATGTCAAGAATACCTTATCTGGGCATGTCGACGCTGCTCTGTATGCCATTGGTGCTACAGGGCTGCGCCGCGCCTTCGTCAACAGGAACGGCGACAAGACCGCTGCTGACGGTGCAGGAAGCCGCACCGTATACCACCGAAAACTATTTTGCGCAGGGCGGTCTGTTCAGCCAACCACAGGGGGCATGGCAGCCGTCGTCCATTGCCTTAACACACGTTGAGACGCCATGGCGCGTCGCGCCAAAAGGCGCGCCTTACACTCGCGTCCAGCAGGCCGTTGACGCCGCACTGGCGCAGCATAAAGGGAATGAGCGTCTCTACATTCGTCTTGAGCCTGGCGTCTACACCGGCACGGTGTACATCCCGGACGATGCGCCGCCAATCACTCTTTTTGGCGCGGGAAAAGCGCCTGTGGATGTGCGTATTGAACTGGCGCTGGACTCGCAGTTTAGCCCAGCGAAATATCGCCAGACGGTCAATGCCGACCACTACCCGCCGAGCTCCCCGGCGTATTACCAGTATGCGCTGTGTGCGGGGAAAACCACGGCCACGATCGGCACCAATTGCGCCGCGGTATTCTGGTCGCAAAGTCACGATCTCCAGCTGGTCAATTTAACCATTGCCAATAGCCTGCTCGACACGGTTGACGGCGGCACCCACCAGGGGGTCGCCCTGCGAACCGACGGCGACCGCATTCATCTGCAGAACGTCCGCCTGCTAGGACGCCAGGACACGCTGTATCTCAACGTCAGCAATCGGCGCAATGATGCGCTGACCGATCGCATTAATCGGGTTTACGTACAGGATAGCTACATTGAAGGCGATGTTGACTATGTCTTCGGTCGCGCTAACGCGGTGTTTGACGGCGTGCATTTCCATACCGTCTCCAGCCGCAAATCGCCGGAAGCCTATGTGCTGGCACCGAATACGCTCCCGGATAATCCTTATGGTTTCCTGGTCAAAAACAGCCGTTTTAGCACAGATGAGGGCTACAAAGGTACCTTGAAAGCCAAACTGGGCCGCGCATGGGATCAGGGGGCAGGGAAAACGGGTTATTTGCCGGGCAAGACCGCTAATGGACAGGTGCTGATTGTCAACAGCACGATTGATAGCGGCTATGACAGTCTGTCACCATGGGGCGCGGCGGCCACCACGGCAAGGCCGTATAAGGGGAGCGCGGAGCCTTCACGTCAGTTGAACGATGTGAACACTAACCGTCTTTGGGAGTGGAACACGCGCTGGGAAAAATAAGCCTCCGTGGCTGCGGAAAAGAGCCGGATACAGCGTTAACGCTTTATCCGGCCTGATTCGCGGCATGAAGGTTTAAAACGGCAGCGTTCTAGGCTGCGTCTGCATCGTCACCCAGCGTAGCTCGGTAAATTCATGAATTCCCGCACGACCGCCAAAGCGCCCATACCCGGAATCTTTGGTGCCACCGAAGGGCATTTGCGCCTCGTCGTGCACCGTGGGGCCATTGATATGGCAGATTCCGGTCTGCAGATTTTGCGCCACGTTCCACGCGCGGGCGGTATCGCGGCTGTACACCGCCGACGACAGGCCGTAGGCGCTGTCGTTAGCGATGCGCACCGCTTCCTGCTCGTCACGGGCGCGGATCACGGCTTTCACCGGGCCAAATGACTCTTCGTTCCAGATACGCATCGCGGGCGTCACGTCGTCGAGTAGCGTGGCCGACATCTGCGTTGTGTTGGCCTTGCCGCCGGTTAACAGCGTCGCACCTTTGGCCAACGCATCGTCAATCAATGCATTGCAGCGATCCACGGTTTTCATATCGACCACCGAACCTGGCAACCCGTCCGGTAGCGCGTTGACTCGCTTAACCAGCGCGGCGATAAACGCTTCGGCAATGCGGTCCTCAACGATAATACGTTCGGTGGACATGCAAATTTGCCCGGCATTGGCGAAGGCTCCGAAGGTCGCGCCCGCGGCGGCCTGGTGAATATCGGCATCGTCCAGTACCAGCAACGGTGCTTTACCCCCCAGCTCCAGCACCACCGGTTTAAGATGCTTCGCGCAGGTTTGGGCGATAATCCGACCCACCGGCGTGGAGCCGGTGAAGTTCACGCGCCTGATGCCCGGATGGGCAATCAGCGATTCGACAAATTGTGGTGCATCCTGCGGCGCGCAGGTCAGATAGTTGACGACGCCAGCGGGGAACCCCGCAGCGGCCAGCGCGTCGATAATCAACCCCTGGGTGGCCGGAGAAAGCTCAGAACCTTTGAGGATTACCGTATTGCCGCAGGCGAGCGGGGTGGCAATGGCGCGAACCGCCAGGATGATGGGGGCGTTCCACGGCGCCATTCCCAGCACCACGCCAGCCCCCTGACGCGTCGCCATCGCCAGATTGCCCGCAATATTCGAGGGGATCACCTGGCCCTCAATCTGCGTGGTTAGCGCTGCCGCTTCACGCAGGATCTCCGCGCCGAGGTGGACGTTAAACTCGGCCCAGTGCGCCGTCGCACCGGTTTCAGCATTCATGGCGGCAATGAACTGCTCGCGGCGTTGTTCAAGCCGTTCTGCCGCGGCAAGCAGCAGTCGGCGTCGCTCTCCGGGTGACGTATCACGCCAGGCCGGAAAGGCGGCGGAGGCGGCATCGGCGGCGTGCGCGGCATCAACCAGGCCAGCCGCCGGAGCGGTACTGGCTATAACGTCATTCACGGGATTCAGGCGTGTAAAGGTCGCATTGCCTTGCGCGGCGCACGCTTCGCCGTTAATAAACAGAGTACAGGTGATTGTCATGGAAACCTCTTATCGACTCGGGTAACGCTCTGAGTGTAGAGAGGTGCAAGCGTGCTGAATATCCAGAGTCCGGATTTCGCACGCTTTTTTTCAGCTTTTGAAAGCGGTTCACATCCGTGTGCCGCCGAGGGTTACGTCAGTAGCGTACGCAGCTCACGCTGCTGATTGTCGCTAAGCTGGAGGAGGTTCACCGCCTCGCCCGATTCGGTACAGCGGGCATACAGCGCGACCAGCCAGTCGTACACGTAGCGGGTGGCGGCATGTACCGGCTGTTCGCCGAGCTGAGTCAGGCGTGCGCTGGAGGTTGCGACGTCGTGGGCGAAAACCGCGCTCCCTTTAGCAATACGGCTGGCAGGGCGCTGGTTGACGGGCTGTTCAGCATAGCCCAGCCAATGAATAAAGTTACCGATGATCGCCCGCAGTTGCGCCGCGCCGGCCTGCTGTTCAGCGCTGGCCTGACGGAGCTGCTGCGCTAGCCCTTGTCGCTGGCTGGCGCGCATCAGCGCCAGCACCAGCTGTTGTTGAGTCGCGGAAGTGAGCAGCGGATGCGGCTGGCGACTCCACTGGCGCAAATGTTTACACCACAGGGCGTAAACCTGTGACCCTCGATCCTGATTTGACGGCGTATGTTGACTGACCGTTTCCGGTGCGGCGAACAGGTCGACGGCCTCATTAAACAACCCGCTGGCCTTTTCTTCACGCTGCTGCTGAACCTGACACAGCGCCTCGAACGCGGGCAGGGCGGGAAGCAAGCTCTCCAGCAGCTCGCCGTGACGCGAAGCATGTGTTTGCAGTTCGCGAATCATCGCTTCTGCCTGTGTCGCATCCTGGCCTGCTGAATCAAGCAGCGGTTGGCACAAGCTGAATAACTGCTGCTGAAGCGTGTTCGCCATGGCGGTAAAACGGCGCTGGCGCAGTTCGGGCTGCGTGGCTTGCGACAGCCATTCAATCAGCCGTTGCAGGCTGCTGTGATCCAGCGCTTGCAGCGTTCCCCAATGCTGGCCTGGCTTGCCAACCAATTGTTGAATCGCCTCATCAAAGTGACGCTTATGCACGAAACGATCGTCTTCCGGCGTAATTGCCCACACCAGCCCCGGCAGCTTGTTCTCCTGCGTGGGTTGGGTGTCGTTTACCCAGCGCAGCAGCGCTTTGGCGGTGGACGGAATCGCGGCGCGCTGGGCGGTGGCGTTACAGACCAGCAGGATATCCGGCTGCCGATGCTGGCGATAGTTTTCCAATAGCCAGCGACATTTACTGGCCCACAGCGGGGTGTCAGAAGTGAGCGACGGCACGGGAATATCAATAATATCCACATTGTCGAGCACGCCTTGTTCCGCGTTCAGCACCAGTTCAACGGTCAGCAGCGCCAGCGTGGCAACCGGTATGCTGACCGCGTTCTGATAACCGTCGTCGGTGAGCGGATGAACCAGTACCGCATCATCGCTCTCCCCACCCGGCGTCAGGAACGCGTCCATCGGCAGGGTAAAAGCATCCACCAATAGACTCAGCGGCGCCATCACTTCCCGGCGGTTGCCCGCCTGATGCAGGGTATGTGCTAACGTTAACCATTGCTGAGTGAGTTCCTGTTGTTCCCCCCACAGCAGCGACCACGCGCGTGCACGCGCGGTGAGATCCAACGACGGCAGGAGATGCGCGAACTGGAACCACAGATCGTCATCGATCGTCTGGTATGAGGTCGGCAGGGTATCGCGCCAGAAACGGGCAATCGTCGCCACTTCCGATGCCGTCAGGCCCGGCACCTGCTGCGGCTGGCGCAGGCTCTGCCAAGCGCGCAGGCGGGAGGCGATAAGGTGGCTATCCGGTGGACGAATATCGCCGCGCTGCCAGGCATGGGCGATAAACAGCTGTACCAGTTCGGCTTCACCGATCAGCACCAGCCGCAGCGGGAAGGCGTCGTCCGGCGTGGGCTGCTCGCGGCTAAAGCGAACCGCCATTTGCGTGAGGCTGTGACCGGGATTGATATGGCTGAAGTAGTCCAGCGTTTTACTGCCGGTTTGCACCGTCAGACGGCCATCGCCGTTGCCGCACAGGGTGCGCAGCAGGTGGCCTTTAGAGGCCTGCGAGTGGCCAAACAGCGCGATGCTGGCGGGCTGGGCGCCAGCCTCCTGACGCGCTTTCTGCTGGGCATCGAGTGCCCGCAGTCGAATCAGCAGCGCGTTGGCGTCATCATCCAGTAACGGATGCTCCTGGCGGGCGGCAGCGAGCCAGTCGATTACTGCGGCTATTGTAGTCATTTGAGGAATACGCTCCCGCTGTCGATCCAGTAGTGGCTGCCGCTGTGGCGTCGGTCAGCCAGAGTATTGAGTTTCAGGGTCAGGGCATCCGGCGAAACCGGCGTGCCGTCCTGAAGCCAGGCATCGCTCAACACAAACGACTGCGGCGCTTCGTGTCGGCTACCGCCTTCAAGCTTCAGGCGAACCTGCAGCACGCCGTCTCCGGCGATGGCTTTCGCCAGTTCTGGCGAGTTGATGCTCAACGTATACAGCGGCGTCGCGGGCCAGCGGGTGTTCGCCAGTTGGCGGAAGCCGAGGGTAACATTGCCGCGCAGCGGGAAATGCAGGCGGGCGTCAAGCCTGGCGCCGGGTTTGTCGAGATCGAGATCGTGGTACCAGATATTTTCATCGCGCAGGGTGTTGACGGTTTTATCCAGTACGCCCAGATAGCGCACGGTGGAGTACGCGCCAATATCGGCGGCTTTAAAATTAAAGTGCGGCAGGCGCAGATCCAGCGCCAGACTGCACAGCATGGCTCCCACGGCGGCGGTGGATTTCGGGTTGCCGATACGTCCCTGTTGGCTGAACGGATACCATTCATGGACATGATATTTATCCAGCCAGACCATCCGGTTGATCGGCACCGGTTGAAGGTAGCGAATCAGCGCCTGTATGCCCGGCAGACAGCCGGGACGCCCGGTAATCAGCAGCACGTCGCAGGCATAGTGTGAGATTGCCTCGCAGAGCGCGTGCAGCGGACCGGCGAGGGTAAACTCACCGGCCAGCATGGCCTCCTGCAATTGGCTGAAGGTCACTTCCAGCGGGACCGCCAGCAGGTCGAACGGCGCGCTACCGGCAGGCAAGGCGTGCTCCACGGCCTGGCCGACATAGTTCATCACGTTGCGAGTTGGCGTTTGGCTCAGCAATTCTCCGAAGGTGGCGTGCAGCCCGGCGAGCGGATCCTGCACGTCGCTTTGTTCCCACGCCGCCAGAATGGCGTGGCCGATGGGCATAAAGAGCTGCAGCGTGGTTTGCTGGCGCAGCACTGCCTGCGTATCCAGCCTGCCGGAGTCGCCAAACAGCGTGGCCATCAGCGCTTGTGCGTCAGCGACGCCGGATTTTTGCAGCTGGGTTTGCAGCGCGGGCAGCACGCAGCGCTGGATAATATCCAGCAGGACATCATCCCCGGCGATTTTAAACCCTTCGCGGAACAGCAGCTGTGGGGTGATTTTGACATTGCCGCCAATACCGTCGTCCAGCTGATACTGGGCGATGGCCATATCTGTCGTGCCGCCGCCGAGATCGAGCGAGGCGACGCGTAGCGCACGGCCCTGCGCCATGCCAGGCTCCGGCTGGCGGTCCGGCCGCGCCATCGCGGCGAACAGCGCCTCCGTCTGCCCGGAGAAATGGGAAATCGCTTCATTGTAGAGCCACACCAGCTGGCCGCAGCTGGCTTCATCCCACTCCATATGAATTTTCGGGATGGGCACGATGCTTTTTTCCTGCACGCGGACATGGGCAAAATCATCGTCCTGCGGATGCCACCCCATGGCTTTCCACACCAACGCGATAGCTTCAAACATCCGGCGACGGAAAATTTCGCGTTCCTGCTTCGGCATGGCCGACGGTAGCGTGAGGATCAGCGTACGCAGCTGACGCGGTGAGGCGGGGAAGCCCAGACGAAGACGCGTGGCGACGCTGTTAATCTGCCCCAGCGCCTGTGCCAGCAGTTCGCACAGCATATGGGTCATCAGGGTGCTGCGGCTGTACTGCGGCGAGAAGACCGGCATCCGTTCGTCCGGCGGCAGGGTAAACAGCGGCTGGCCTTCGTCGTTCATCAGGTTCATCAGCGGGAAGGCGGTGGCCAGCGGTTCGCGCTGGGTCTTGCCATTCATCTGACTAAATCGCCAGTCCTGCACGGTGGGCGTTTCATCCCACAGATAGCGGCGGGGGCTGGAAATACCGCTGTAACCTTCCGTACCTAAACGCTGCATCGCCAGCTTACGGGCTTCATCCCCTACGCGCACCAGCGATGGCCAGATAAACGCATCTTCGCGGCCGCTTTCCACGGAGAAATGCTGCTTGCCGAAGCGCGATTCCGAGAACTCGACGCGGCTGGTGAACAGCGGTTCATTCAGGTATTGCGGTTCGCTTAATGAGCGCACCTGAAGCTCGGCGGTTTGACGTAAACCGTCGTTAGCGTCGCCGTGATCTTCGATGATGACGCCACAGGTGTGGGTATTGCCAACGTCGAGGATCAAATCTACCGGGATGGCCGGAGTGCTCAGCGTGGCGGTGACGATTTTAATTTCCGGTACCGCTAACTGTTCTCCCAGCAGCGCCAGAATATTCAGCCAGTGGCCTTGATATTCAAAGCTGCGCAGCGCCTGCGCCACATCGCGTTCGCTACGGGCCTCGTGGGCGGCAACGGTTTGCTGGAAAACTTCACGCAGCCAGCCGTCAATCCATGTTTGATCGAGGAAGTCGCTGATTTCATTGTCGCGCCACGCCAGCGCAAAGCGCGTACCGTTGAGCAGATCGCTGGCGACGGGTGACAGGCCGTTGACGTCATCGTCGCTAATCTGGCTATCAAATGCCAACGTCACGCGGTGCGTATTGCCCGCGTTATCCGGCTCAGCAAGGCGACGAATCTGCACCCGTGCCCAGTTGTCCGGCCCTTCAACGAAGGTGCGCGGCGGGTTAAACCGCAGGAACGGCAGCGGCAGCCAGATGCCGTCTAACAGCGTAAGTGAATGATGCAGCGCCAGGGTCGATTCCGGCTTCACCACCTCGGGCGCACGCCCAGCCTCACCGGGCAGCGTATAACGCTGATTGACCACGTCATAGTTCAGACGTAGCAGCGGGCCGTTGGCGGTTTTTCGCACAAAACGGCCGTTTTGCAGCGACTCCTGCGGGCTGAGACCGAAATCGAGAAACTGCACGCCGCTGTTGGCAATCAGCGTGACGCTCTGTTTGTAATCGCAAAGAGTGACCAGCATAGGTTACGCTCCCGTCTTCTTAAAGGTCAGCGGTACCACCGTTCTGGCGTCAAAGCGGGCGGTGCATACGGCAACGTTGCTGTTACCGGGTTTACAGCTGATTTCCGGCAGCGGGTAGCGCGCGCCGTCGCTGCATTGCGCGTTACCGCGGCTTTTGATCATCAGCTCGCCGTTTTGATGCAGGCCAGAAAAGACCGCGGCTTTACAGACGATATTGCCCTCGCGCACGAGGCGAACGGTGCCTTTATTATTCTGAATCTGGTAGCGCAGACTCGGCGCTTTTCCGGTATGCGCGTCGCTGATATCCATCTGTGCCCGCCAGTTGCCGTTGAGGAAACGCGTGGTGCCCGCGCGCATCTGGTCGGCATCCATCACCAGCGCATCTTTCGGAATGACGGCAATCACCACCGGTTTTTCTTCTTCTTTCACCACCGGTTCCGCCTTCACGCTAGCCTGATGCAACGGCAGGCCGGCAATCAGTACCGGCAGGGCGGGAGCCTGCGGGATGGCAGGTACGTCGGCGGTCTGAACGACGGGCTCGGACTCGGCCTGGGGGGGCGTGATCATCATGGGAACCGCCACCGCCACGGCGGCAACGGCTGCAGCAATCGGCAGGCCCCACAGCCAGCGCGGGCGGCGCGTCCTGGCGACCGCCATCGGCATCACCGGTTCGGCTGGTGCCTGCGGTTCTTCAGGCTCCTCCACCGGCAGCGTGTAGGCGTTAATCAACGGTTCATTCGCTGAAATCAGCGGCGCATCGGCTTCGCTAAACGTCACGACGGCAGGTTCGGGTTCTTCGACGAGAGGCACTTCGTCAATGGTCGGCGCTTGTGGCGGTTCAGGTTCAACGTAGCGCAGGCAGTTGAATACGTCTTCACGTGCGCCTTCGTTGAGATTCACAAAGCCCCAGAAGCTGATAACCGGCTTACCGTCGACAAGAAACAGATGATTTTCGCCGGGAAATTGCAGGGATTTATCCAGCAGGGCGCCGAACAGTTGCTGTGCGGTTTTGTCGGATTGCAGGCATTTTTTGCTGAGCGTGCGTGCGCTCTCCTGCAAGCCTTCTAAATAGTGCAGCGCCCTTGTTCGCAAGGTTTCATCCGCCGCTTTCCAGCTCGTCGCCGCACCATCAATCGGCGAATACCAGTCCACCCGGTCGCCGTCATCATTTAACTGCGGTATCGCGAGGCACTCGACCAGCGCGTTTTGCTTACGTAAACGCAGGGTTTCGCGCACCTGAAGCGCGGAATGAAATACGGTTTGCCCGCCGCCGCCTACGGCCTGAAAGTCATCAAGACTTCCACTGCGTAAAAGAGTTTTTGCCACGTTCCTGTCCCATAGACTTCTTCACGG
>PPYF01303663.1_pt1 | contig 74143 bp, 66 predicted proteins | sample 1559871 | NCBI WGS metagenome assembly PPYF01 (sample SAMN08240021, study PRJNA423297) | Human gut metagenome, whole genome shotgun sequencing project.
CTACCGCTCCGGCAGTGACGGGAACAGTGATGGATAGGATTGACGAGCCGAAAGCAGAAACAACTACTGCTCAGACCACAGCTATCACAGCAGTGACCACCACAAAGCCACAGGAAACAAAGATAGCTGAAACTACCACCACCACAACAGCGACTGCAACGGCAAAGCCAAAGCCGGCAACGACAACAACCGCCGCTACAACAAAGCCTGCACCCGAATGGACCGAAAGCAAGGCAAGCGGTACTAAGTATGTCAATACCGACTGCTACAGCCGTAAGAAAGCCGTACTCGGCGCCGACACAGTTAAGCTGTACAGCGTGAACGACAAGGTGACAGTGACAGCCAAGACCGATACAGGCTACTATAAGCTCGATACCGGTGCTTATATACACAGCGACTATCTGAGCGACAGCAAGGTAACTCAGTCGGCAGCACCGGCTACAAAGAAAACGGAAACGCCTAACCCTGCAGAGGGTAAAAAAGTTAACTTTACAGTCGTTACCGTTAGGAAAGATGTTCCATTTTATAGCGACATTAACTGCACAAATGCTACCTCTTGGGTACTCGGCGAGGGTTCTGAATACACAGTAGTAGAAGTGTTTGACAGCAAAAACTGCTACAAATTGTCTAACGGAGAATACGTTAAGAAAGAAGATGTAAAAAAGGGTAAGGTCAGCGATATATATCGTTATCCATTCGACCTTAAAGCTATCCGACAAGTCATTATAGACGATGCCATCAACAACTACGGTCTTGTATTTGCCGAAGATATAATCAAGGACGAAAGTTCGTGGAGTGCTCCTACAGTAATTTCAAAAGATATGAATCCCAGTATCATAAAAAGAAATGTAAATGAAATTGCAGAAGCTAACTTCATATGGTGCCAAATGAAAAAAGGCGATTACTTTAACGTATACATTGAAACCATACCTGATTTAAAGAAAGATGAAAACGGTAACAGCATTGAGGGTTATGCCATATTCTTTCTTAGGTAAAATCTGATTTTTAGGTAGATTTATAATTTAATATTCGAGAGCTTTGAAAGTATAAATTCAAGGCTCTTTTCTTTTTTCTGACAGTAAATTGAACATAAAAATTCAAAGCAGTCCGCACCAGTAGGACTGCTTTTTTATATATATTTTTTCAAAAAATCAAACAAGAAAGGACAAAGGTTATGTTTAAAAACAAATTCAAAAAGCTGACCGGACTTTTCCTTGCGGCAGTTATGACATTAGTCGCTCTGCCCATTCAGACGCTTGCGTCAGATTGGGGTGTCGGTGACAATGTTTATGCGGCTATGCTCGGAAATTACATCGGATCAGACGGTAAGACTTATGCAGATAAGTATAATTACGACTACATCTACTATAAGTCGGACGGTAGCATAGGAAAAGCAACTCGTTATGCTTCTACTCACGCAAAGTTAGGCATAAGTAAGAACGGCATTATTCAGCCCGCTATATGTATTGAAGCCGGTGTTGCATATAACACAGGAAGTTCTTATGTAGGTGAAGGTAACAATAATACCTATTTAATGAATCTTCCTTATGCAATCCGCAGAGATTTAAAAATCGCTCTTTTATGCGGTTTTAACAGCGATACAAAATCATCGCCTGTAGCGAATACAAATCTTGATGACTTTTGGTTCGCTACACAGGTAGTATCGTGGGAAATTCAGCAAGGTCTGCGTACAGGATACGGTAAAAGTGACCTGGCTGTTAATTCAAGTATTCCTAATACACCCAAAACAGCATACTATGACCAGTTAAAAGGCAGACCTGCCGAAAAGTGCTATGAGTACATCTTAAACAAGATGAAGGCATATGCCATAATTCCAAGTTTCACTCGTGATAAAAAGGATAACGCTCAGCTACACGAACTTAAGTATGATTTAACGAGTAAAAAATATACTGTCACACTTACGGACAATAACAAGAGCAATATGCCGGCGAGTGCATTCAACATTTCCGGTGCCACAGTAACAAAGAGCGGATATGACTACACTTTCAGCACAACAAGCAAGATAAGCGGTACTAAGGCTTGTACATACAAGGCAAACCGTACATATCATTACTTTCAATTAATTCGATATAATTAGACATACTGTATAATAAAATGTATTCAATTATATTGACTTAGCATAAAAATAGTAGTATAATGTCAATTAATGAAACATATTTGGAGAATATGAAATAAAAACATCAGAACTGTTAGCTGCAAAAAGCAGCTTTGAAGACAACACAAAATGGTTGCCTTTCAATGTTCACGCAAGTGATACGGCCGGGATAATAAAGCGACTTTTCAATAAATGGATCGCTCAGAATGTCAGAAGGCGCTTGTGTGCTGCGATTGGCATTGAGAGTTCGGAGAACGCAGAAGAAATTGTGTGCAACTATTGTAAGTTCATTGCACTGGTGCATGATATAGGAAAATTAACTCCGGCGTTTCAACGAAAGCTTAAAGATAATATTCAGGGTCTGGATGACAGACTGCTTGACGCGGGTATCGACCTTTCAGGTCTGACACAGATATCAGAGTCACCGCATAACATAGCGGGACAGTATATTCTGAAAAAAGAATTTGAGGTTGCACCGCCAACCGCAGTCATTGTTGGCGCACATCACGGCGATTGTTCGGCGGATAGGGGGCAATGTTCATATGAGGCTAACTATTACGGACACGGCAAGGTTAACGTAAACGAATGGACACAGATAAGAGCGGAATGGATGGAATACGCTCTCAGCGTAACCGGATTTGAAGATGTCAAAAATCTGCCGAATCCCGATGTTGCGGCACAGATGCTGATTACCGGACTGCTCGTAATGAGTGACTGGATAGCGAGCAACACCGATTATTTTCCTTACATAGACATCGAAGAAAGGCTCAACGATGAGCAATGCGAGGAGCGTGTCAGAAGAGCGTGGAACAAGCTTTCGCTTACGGACAGCTGGTATGCCGATTTTATCGCTGATAGCGACAGCTTTTTTGAAGAGCGTTTCGGCTTCAAACCGAATTCTGTACAGCGTGAATTTATGAATGTTGTAAGCCTTTGCAATAAACCCGGTATATACATACTTGAGGCACCTATGGGAATAGGTAAAACCGAGGCGGCACTTGCGGCAACGGAGATACTTGCATCACGTTTCGGCTATGGCGGAATGTTTTTTGGACTGCCGACGCAGGCAACCGCTAACGGAATATTTGATCGTATTCATTCCTGGGCGAGTGGTACTGATGATATACATTCGCTCAGACTTGCACACGGTATGACGGATATGAATGACGAATACTGTGAGATATTCCACGGAAGAGCATCCGACATTTCCGATGACGATAATGATAATATAATGGTTCATACCTGGTTTGAAGGAAGAAAACAGGCGCTGTTGTCCGAATTTGTTGTTGCTACAGTTGACCAGTTTCTTATGGCATCGTTAAAGCAGAAACACGTTATGCTAAGGCACCTGGGACTTGCAGGTAAGACTGTTATTATAGATGAGTGCCATGCTTATGACCGATATATGTACGTTTATCTGGAAAATTCATTGCGCTGGATGGCGGCGTATAATGTGCCTGTGATAATTCTTTCTGCAACATTGCCGCCGGATAAGAGAGCGGAACTGATAAAATGGTATACCGGCAGTAAGAACAGTTTTGACAACAGCAGTACGGCATATCCTATACTGACGTGGAGCAACGGTGCGGAGGTAAAGCAGAAGGCTATACCTGTTGATATTCCCGATAAGTCTATCACAGTAATCAGAAGAGAAGAAAATGACAGCAACGATATTGTAAACCTGCTTGAAGATAAACTGTCGGACGGTGGTTGTGCGGCTGTTATTGTGAATAGTGTTGCTTATTCTCAGGAACTTGCCGACACAATAGCGGCGAATATGCCTGATTATCGTGTTATATGTTTCCATAGCGGATTTATATCGACTGACAGAGCGGCAATTGAGCGTGAACTTTCAGATCTTGTCGGCAAGAAGTCGACCCGTGAGAAAAGGGACAAGCTGATAGTAGTCGGCACACAGGTGCTTGAACAGTCGCTTGATATAGACTTTGACTATATGATAACCGAACTTTGCCCTATGGATCTGTTGTTACAGCGTTCAGGCAGACTGCACAGACATAACCGCACACGTCCGGATAAATTATCTGAACCGGAGCTGTGCGTGTTGATCCCGGAAGATTTCAGCAAGAGTGTTTACTCCGGTTGGATACTGACACAAACTGAAAAATATCTGCCGGATAAACTTGTTATACCGGGATGTATTCCTGAGCTTGTCGGCGCTGTTTATTCCGAACCCGACAATGATGAACAACAGACCGCAGAGTATAGAGAATATAGTGATGAACAAAAAGAGAAAAAGCAAAGAGCCAGGAAATATTGCATACCGTCGCAAAAAATTAATCGCAGTGATTCAACGCTTAGCGATATGATCAACAGGCGTGAGCTGAACAACGATTCAGACGGGGAGGCGGCGGTGCGTGACGGACAGGAAACCATAGAAGCACTTGTGCTTGTGAAAACATCCGATACGGAGTATTCGCTGTTTTCACGGGATGAGGTGTTTGATATTACTTCTGTACCCGATAATGTACAGGCAAAGCTGATAGCAAAGCAAAGACTGAGATTGCCGGCATTTTTCAGCAAGTCTTATAATTTTGGTAAAACGATTGAGATACTGGCAAACTCTATGCCTCAGGCGTGGAGAAATGCAAAGTGGCTCAAAGGTGAGATATTGCTTTTGCTTGACGGAAATAACAAGATAAATCTGCTCGGCAGAACGTATAAATACAGCACCGAAAGAGGTTTTGAAGAAATAAAGGAGGAAGAAAGCTGATATGGACAGAGAGTTCAATTTGATCGACGAACCGTGGATATGTGTCCGTGACAACGGGTGCGAGGTGAAAGAGATAAGCATAAGGCAGGTCTTTGAACACGCACAGGATTACACGGAGCTTGCAGGAGAAACAAAAACGCAGGATATGGCTGTGCTGAGATTTCTGCTTGCGATGATTTACACAGTATTCTCGAGGTATGACAAAAACGGTGATGAGGTTGATCCTGAGGATGATATTAATTATCTTACGGATAACTGGATTGATGTATTTCGGAGCGGCAAATTTCCGATGAAGCCGTTTGAGAAGTATTTTGAAAAATGGTATGACCGTTTCTGGCTGTTTGATGAGGAGTATCCGTTTTATCAGTCTAACAAGGTAAACGGTAAAGGCAAGGCTACAAGTATAGCAAAAATGATCGGCTCGCTTTTTGAAAGTGCCAATAAGCCCAGACTTTTCTCTGACAGGAACAATGACGGAAGACTGCTTTCATATTCGGAAGCGGTTCGTTGGTTGCTACACATAATCTGTTTTGATGACATAGCGGCAAAACAACCTACACCTAAGAAACCGTGGGTAGGCAGGCTGGGACTTATAGCGGTCAGAGGAAACAACCTGTTTGAAACGCTTATGCTGAATTACAACGCTGAAAGTGATTCTGAATATGACGTGTATGTAAGCACTCCATCATGGGAAAAGGATAACAACAACGCTGAGTTCAATACTCTGATACCTGTTCCCGATAATCAAGCGGCATTGCTTTCATTGATGTCAAGACGTGTATATCTTTGCAGAGAAAACGGAAAGGTGAACGGTTATTATCTTTCGGGCGGAGATTATTTTGAAGAAGATGAAGTTTTCAGCGAGCAGATGACGCTCTGGAGGTCGTATAAAGAAAAAGGAAGCGACAGCATAAAATATAAACCTCAGCTTCATAAGCCTTCGACAAAGGCTTGGCAGGAATTCGGAAGTATCGCAGCGCTTGAAGATGATGAAAATTCAAGTACTGCAAGAAAACCGGGTATTATAGCTCATATTGAATCGTACATAGACAAGGGCTATCTTGACAACAGCTTTTTGCTTAACGTAACAACTGCATCTGTTATTTATGATTTCAAACAGATGACGTGCCTGCCCGTTATTGATTCTATCAGCGATGAACTGTCGTTCCATTCAGATCTGCTGATGAAAGTTGGGGAGGTGTGGCGTTATCGCATAGAAAATGAGATAGGCAAATGTAAAAGTGCGGCTAATGCGGTAAATAAACTCAGTATCAATTTGCAGAAATCTGCAGGAGCAAGCGGTGACAAGCTTTCCGGAGAAGACGCAAAGACGCAGTTCTACAGTATGATAGATAAGCCTTTCAGAGATTGGCTGTCACAGCTTGATACCGGATATGATATTGATGAATACACAGGCAAAATTGAAGATACTGTAAGGAAAATCGCAATCGTATTCGGAAATGACTGTGTTCATCAGATGAGCGCAAATACGATTTTCGGACGATATGATAAGGGCGGCAAGGATAAAAACCTTGTGACTTCGGTAAAGGCTCTTAACATTTTTAATGCTACAATAAATAAAATTTTCAGAAAAGAAGGTGATGACAAATGAGTAAGAGTGATATGGTTTATCGTTATACCGCATCAAAAATCGAGTATCTGCACAGCATTGCAGACACAGGAAGAGGCAAAGGCTATCTTGCCGAACTTCGACACGGTATCGGTAAAAAGCCGGGAGAACTCCCGTCGCTTTGGTGGCTGATATTCGACAGAATCGATGAAGAACTTAAAGGTTCAAAGTGTGCGTCAAATGCAGAATGGGCAGTTTATACGGCTCTGACGTTGTACTCTTTGCATCAGCAGGGTAACGACAGATTTATGTATGAAAAGGGCTATACTCTGGGAAGAGCGGCTTATCACATTGCAAACAGCAGTGATGATGAAGAACGTGTTGTAAACAGACTTAACCTTGTTGTAACATCAACGACAAAGGAAGAGCTTGCTTACCAGCTCAAAAGCATAGTTCAACTGCTCAAAGGCAAGAGTATACCGCTTGATTATGCGAAGCTTGCCGAAGAGCTCTACAGGTTCAATTATCCTGAGCAGGCGGCAGATATAAAACTGTCGTGGGGAAGAGATTTCTATTCCGAAAAGTATAAGACCGAAAAAGATAATTCAAAAGGAGAGTAAAGAAAATGAGTAACGAAAGATTATATGTTGATTTCCATGTAGTACAGACAGTTCCGCCTTCATGCGTAAACCGTGATGATACCGGCAGACCTAAAACAGCTTTTTACGGCGGTGCAAACAGAGCCAGAGTGTCAAGCCAGTCGTGGAAGCACGCAATGCGTCTTATGTTCAATGAACTTTTTACAAGTGAAGAACTCGGCTACAGAACAATGCACGCTGTTGATCTTATTGCTAATGAAATCAAAAAGCTTGACAGCAGTTTTGACGATGAAACAGCCGTTAAGGAAGCTATAAAGGCGATGAACTCGGCAGGTGTGAAAATAAACGAAAAGAAGGATAATAAAACAGGAGCGCTGTTCTTTATAAGTGCTGTACAGGCTAATAATCTTGCACAACTTGTTATAAGCGGCGAAAAAGACGCCAAGCTCTATAAGCAGGCGCTTAAAGAAACGCCTTCTGTTGATATTGCTTTATTCGGAAGAATGGTAGCGGACGATGCTGACCTGAATGTAGATGCGGCATCGCAGGTTGCTCACAGCATTTCAACTCATGCTGTTCAGAATGAGTATGACTACTTTACGGCGGTAGACGATTGCTCGCCTGAGGACAGTGCGGGTGCGGGACATCTCGGAACAACAGAGTTCAATTCTTCAACGCTTTACAGATATGCGACTGTGAATGTTGCACAGCTTAAGAAATCAATAGGTGTTTCTGTAGCAGAAGTCATAAAGGGATTTGCCGAAGCATTTATCTGCTCTATGCCTACCGGTAAGCAGAACTCATACGCAAACAGAACATATCCCGATATGGTTTATGTGACGATCAGAAAAGATCAGCCTGTAAACCTTGTCGGTGCATTTGAAAAGCCGGTTATCAGCAATAACGGCTATGTTGAAGAGTCTGTGAAGAAATTACAGGAGTATGCAGGCAAGGTATATAACAACTTCAGCGGAAAGCCTGTAAAGAGCTTTATGATAGGTGCGGACGCTATATCCGACGCCGAAAGGGTAAATCTTGACGAGCTGCTTGAAAAGCTTTATAGCTACATAAAAGATGAGGTGGTATAATGCCTGTACTGCTGCTCAGACTTGCCGCTCCGTTGCAGTCATGGGGCGTTGAGTCGAAATTTGATACGCGCCGCACGCTCGGATATCCGACCAAGAGCGGCGTAATCGGACTTGTGGCATCGGCTATGGGAAGAGAGAGGACAGAGCCTCTTGACGACCTTAATGAGCTTAAGATCGGTATCAGAGTAGAGAACGAGGGTCGGCAGATAAGGGATTACCATACTGCCAACGGTGAAAAAACAAAGAAATATATCACGCACCGCTTTTACCTTTCCGATGCGACTTTCCTTGTTGGGCTCGAACATAAAGATGCAGGGTTTATAGAAAAAATCGAAGACGCTCTGAAACATCCTGCGTTTCCGCTATTTTTAGGCAGGCGCTCATGCCCACCTACACCTCCGCTTGTATGGGGATTGCGTGACGGAAATCTTCTTGATGTGCTTAAATCAGAAAGTCCGTTGCTTGACAAACAGCAGAGAAAAAATGCCGACACAAGGCTCAGAATTATTACAGAAAGCGAAGACGGTCCTGCAATAATCAAGGATGTTCCTGTTTCGTTTGATCCGACATTCAGACGTTTCGGGCTGCGAAAAATAAAAGACTGCTATGTGGTGATCGATAAGTCGGACAGCGCAGAGGATATGGTTTCTGCAGAGCACGACCCTATGGCTGAATTGAGGTGAAACAATGTACTTATCAAGAGTTTATCTGGATCTGTCAAACCGCAATACATTGAAGGCGGTCAATTCACGCAGTGTTCTGCACGGAGCTGTAGAAGCGGCGCTTACGGATGATCGTTCAAGAAAGCTCTGGCGCATCGACAGTCTTGGAGGAGAGCTTTATCTGATGATTCTCAGCAATCAGAAGCCCGACTTATCTGTTATAGCATTGCAGTTTGGTGATACCGGCAGAGCAGGAGAAACAAGAGAATATGACGGTCTGCTTGGCAGAATAAAAAAGGGTGATATATGGCAGTTCCGCCTTACCGCAAATCCGGTGAAAACGGATAATGTAAAACAGGGACAGGGTAAGAAAAGGGCAGTCACTATTGTTGACTTTCAAAAGCAGTGGCTGATGGACAGAGCAGAGAAGAACGGGTTCTGCCTTAGTGAAGATTCATTTGATGTGGTTCAGAACAAGTGGTGCAGATTTTTCAAAAAGGACAACAGAGTAGTAACGCTTCTGTCGGTGACGTTTGAAGGACTGCTTGAAGTGACGGATGAAGAACTGTTCAGAAATATGCTCGTAAACGGATTAGGCAGAGGAAAAGCGTACGGTATGGGACTTATGACCGTAATGCGTCCGGGAAATAATACAAATGGCTGAAATACCCGGAATGATAAAACCCGATATCGTAGAACTGCCGCAGATTGCCGACAGAATTACATTTCTGTATCTGGAACACTGTAAAATAAACAGAAAAGACAGTGCAATCACCGTTATTGACGAGAACGGCGTTACGCATATACCATCGGGTACAATCTCTGTACTTATGTTAGGTCCCGGAACTGATGTTTCACACAGGGCTATGGAACTTATAGGCGACAGCGGAATAAGCGTATGCTGGGTTGGTGAGCAGGGTGTCAGATATTATGCCGGCGGCAGACCGCTGACGCACAGTTCGAGGCTTATTGTAAAACAAGCGGAAATGGTCACAAACCAGCGCAAGCATCTTGATGTTGTCAGAAAGATGTATATGATGCGTTTTCCCGATGAGGATGTTTCGGGGCTTACTCTGCAACAGCTTAGAGGCCGTGAGGGCAGTCGAATAAGAAAAGTGTACAGACAGCAGTCTGAAAAATGGAATGTCGAATGGAACGGTCGTGTATACAATCACGAAGATTTCCAGTCGTCCGATCCTGTCAATCAGGCTCTGTCGGCGGCACATGCCTGCCTTTACGGGCTTGCTCACGCTGTTATATGTTCTATGGGGTGTTCGCCTGCACTGGGGTTTGTGCATATCGGTCACGAATGTTCGTTTGTATATGATATAGCCGATCTTTATAAAGCTGAAGTCACGATACCGATATCTTTTGAAGCGGCTGCATCGGTAAATGATGATATATCAAGATTTGTACGGCATAGGGTCCGTGACGAAATGGTGAAAGCTCATATGCTTGAGCGAATGGTACACGATATTAAATATCTGCTGATGCCTGAAGAAAATCCGGATGACGAAAAAGCCATGTATCTGTGGAATGATAAAAACGAACCTCTCGATTACGGTAAACAATACAGGTGACGATATGATGGTAGTAATTACACTGAGTTGTTGTCCGCCTAAACTACGCGGAGATCTTTCCAGGTGGATGCAGGAAATAGACACAGGCGTGTATGTCGGAAATCTGAACGCAAGAGTTCGTGATAACGTATGGGACAGAGTGTGCTCAAACATTGGAAACGGTCATGCTTCAATGTCATACAGCTCAAATAACGAGCAGAAACTGGAATTCCGTATTCACAATACGCAATGGGAGCCGGTAGATTATGACGGCATAAAGCTTATAAAAAGACGTGTGACAAAAAGTGACGATGAAAACGTTATTCGTCCTAAGGCTATGACAAATCACATAAATCGTTTATCGGAGAAAAAACAGAAATCATCCGGTGTATCGGATACATATACGGTAATCGATATTGAAACAACGGGACTTAATCCCGATGATGAAATAATAGAACTCGGTGCAGTGACGGTTGAAAACGGATCAGTAGCGGAAACATATTCTGTGCTTGTCAAAACAGATAAAAAAATACCGGAGGCGATTATCAGGCTTACAGGTATAACGGAGGAATTACTGGCAAGTGAAGGAACAGACAAAAGCAAAGCACTTAGTGAGTTTGCAATGCGATGCAACGGAAAACCTCTGGTCGGGCATAATATCGGTTTTGACCTGAATTTTATTAAATCTGCGTGTGCTGAAAACAAAATTGATTTTGTTCCGTCAAAAATTATTGATACAGTTAAAATATCAAGAAAACTACTTGATATTAATTCATATTCGTTAGCAGCTATTGCGGATTATTTCGATTTGCATTATAATAAAGATAGGATTCATAGGGCGCTTGACGATTGTCTGCTTACACAAAGGATCTATGAAAAGTTAAAGGAAATCTAAGCGGTTGATTTTGCAAAACCGCTATTTTCCTTGATTTCTTTAGTCTTGTCCCCATACGCGTGGGGATGATCCTAAGTTTTATAAGCACCCGTTGTCGATTTACGACTTGTCCCCATACGCGTGGGGATGATCCCAACAAAGCAAATGAATCAGAATTTCTGACACGCTTGTCCCCATACGCGTGGGGATGATCCCGAGGATTTTTCCTGCGAGGGATGCAAGGAGGTCTTGTCCCCATACGCGTGGGGATGATCCTATAAAGCCTCTGAGCTTTGTGTACGAAACTAACTTGTCCCCATACGCGTGGGGATGATCCCTTGGAATTGGCATTTATGTATCTAGGCATCAACTTGTCCCCATACGCGTGGGGATGATCCTTTACTTCTTATTATTGACACATGGACAGATGACTTGTCCCCACACGCGTGGGGATGATCCCTCGCTTGCTGAGCCGACCTCCGTAAAAGCGGCCTTGTCCCCACACGCGTGGGGATGATCCTTTTATCGGTGACCTTGACACCTCGGCGATACTCTTGTCCCCACACGCGTGGGGATGATCCTACCGAGGATCATAACCGCTCATCGGGTGCTTACTTGTCCCCACACGCGTGGGGATGATCCTATCTCTCGGTGCGCTTCTTCAAAAATGGGAAACTTGTCCCCACACGCGTGGGGATGATCCGTCCATGTCAGCCCTGAGGGCGCAAAGTTCGTGCTTGTCCCCACACGCGTGGGGATGATCCTTAGACCATATAAAAAAAGTGTTATACAGACAACTTGTCCCCACACGCGTGGGGATGATCCTACGCAGATAAACATTGATTTGATGATAATAAACTTGTCCCCACACGCGTGGGGATGATCCTGTTGGTATCAATAATATTCCTACAGTATATGCCTTGTCCCCACACGCGTGGGGATGACCCAATTCCAACGGGCTTTATACACTGTGCCGCCTCTTGTCCCCACACGCGTGGGGATGATCCTAATAGCTTGGGTAGTACAAAAGACTATCGATACTTGTCCCCACACGCGTGGGGATGATCCCAGCTAACTGGCAATAAAAAGCCAACAGAATGGCTTGTCCCCACACGCGTGGGGATGATCCTGGCTTTGTAGTGCGGTTTTACGACCTCTACAACTTGTCCCCACACGCGTGGGGATGATCCCTTGAAACCGTTCCCTGCGTTTGCGTTGACGAACTTGTCCCCACACGCGTGGGGATGATCCTATTCTGCCATATATCAATCACCTTGCGAATTACTTGTCCCCACACGCGTGGGGATGATCCTTCGCACGGGTACTTCCTAGCGGAGAAAAGTCGCTTGTCCCCACACGCGTGGGGATGATCCTAATGACCGAACCTATACCGTGGGCACCGGGATCTTGTCCCCACACGCGTGGGGATGATCCTATGGACACAGTGCGCAAGGCTCTTAATCACGACTTGTCCCCACACGCGTGGGGATGATCCTACGATCAAGCAAGTGTTTCAGAAGATCAAGAACTTGTCCCCACACGCGTGGGGATGATCCCATCCGGAGAATAAGCACATACAGAAATCATAACTTGTCCCCACACGCGTGGGGATGATCCTATAACACATCTGCTCGAGGGTTACAAGTGCATCTTGTCCCCACACGCGTGGGGATGATCCTTAACAACTGCGGGGGATAAAAACATCATTGCGCTTGTCCCCACACGCGTGGGGATGATCCTAAACTTAAAGCTGTCGAGGAGGAGTGGAGACGCTTGTCCCCACACGCGTGGGGATGATCCTGCCCAGTATCGACTATAGAGATGTAAAAACCACTTGTCCCCACACGCGTGGGGATGATCCTAGCTGCTGCTTTTGTTATGAACTTATCATCAACTTGTCCCCACACGCGTGGGGATGATCCCCAGACGGTTAAAAGCGTCAACTGAATACTCGGCTTGTCCCCACACGCGTGGGGATGATCCCCGTGTCAGTAGCAGCAGTTGTCTGAGTGCCTGCTTGTCCCCACACGCGTGGGGATGATCCCTGTGTTTGACGGGCAAACATTTACAGAGGTTTCTTGTCCCCACACGCGTGGGGATGATCCCGGATATGTGTACAGTTTGTTATTTTTTGGCAACTTGTCCCCACACGCGTGGGGATGATCCCGCTGATATAGTGCTGTCCTTTGTCGCCAGTCTCTTGTCCCCACACGCGTGGGGATGATCCTCATATTGAACGGTATATTCGTTCTGCTGTGCCCTTGTCCCCACACGCGTGGGGATGATCCCAGTTGTGCAAGACGGAAAATATTATTTTTCAACTTGTCCCCACACGCGTGGGGATGATCCCTTGCAAACGTTGCTATCGTTGATATGTCTGATCTTGTCCCCACACGCGTGGGGATGATCCCAACCGTAAGTGGCTCTCGCCGAAATTCGTTACCTTGTCCCCACACGCGTGGGGATGATCCCATTTGTAGACTTTACAAGATTACGAGAACTCCCTTGTCCCCACACGCGTGGGGATGATCCCAGAGCTCGGAATAATCGGCTGTGCATTCTGCACTTGTCCCCACACGCGTGGGGATGATCCCTCTTTTAGCTTTTTGTCGTTGGAACGTTTCAGCTTGTCCCCACACGCGTGGGGATGATCCTATTCTTCGCCAGTCGGGTGTCTAAACTTTCCGCTTGTCCCCACACGCGTGGGGATGATCCCAGGACCTGAAAAGATAAACGACTACCGTATTCCTTGTCCCCACACGCGTGGGGATGATCCTGCCCGCAGATGCTGATTTCATTATCACCAACCCTTGTCCCCACACGCGTGGGGATGATCCCAAGTAAGAAAATCACAAAGACTGCCCTGTGGGCTTGTCCCCACACGCGTGGGGATGATCCCAAGTAAGAAAATCACAAAGACAGCCCTGTGGGCTTGTCCCCACACGCGTGGGGATGATCCTTTCCGCTTGCTGAGCGTTGATTTCACTATCTTCTTGTCCCCACACGCGTGGGGATGATCCCGCTTGTAGCCGCGCAGATTTAAAAAGTCGTAGCTTGTCCCCACACGCGTGGGGATGATCCCGAAACGGCGGTAGCATATCTTAACGGCAGACTCTTGACCCCACACGCGTGGGGATGATCCCATTTGATTTGCACTCAACAACCGAGCCGTGAACTTGTCCCCACACGCGTGGGGATGATCCTTATCTGTCCGCGTATCTGTGCCTGTGGCACTTCTTGTCCCCACACGCGTGGTCCCCACACGCGTGGGGATGATTTTTCTTACGAACTCTGACAAGCGTGCGGATGATTCCTGCGGTGCGCCCGATACCGTTTTGGTGCCGACCTTGTCCCCACACGCGAGGGATGATTCTTACCTCTTTGTTTTGTGTTTGTAAGCACACTATTAAGCATACCGTCATCTATCGCTACGGAAAACGCTACCGACTTGATTGATTTTCCGGCAAGTACCTTTGCCACCAATTCGTAGCGTTCTTCGGCACTCCATTCTTTGTGTCTATTTTTTTGTTTTAACACCTCCGAACTGCAAGCATATTCGAGCCGAACCCATTTCCTTATCATCTGGCGGAAATTTGTCTCATTTGCTCTTTCCGGTGTTTTCATCCATTCTCCTTTTCTGTATTTTTCAACAGCTTTTCTTTTGTACGCATAATCGTATTTCACAAAATTACCCTCCTTACCGGATGTCCGGTAAGGAGGGTAAATATCGCTATAACAACGGGGTTAACGTATTTTTTGAGTATATTACTTTATATCTGCGTGGTGTGCCTGAATTGACTTTACGCCGAAGTGCTTGTTCGCTTTAAGTGACTTTATACCCTCGATGCTTGCCTTAGCGGCCGCCATTGTTGTGATATAAGGCACCTTATGTCTGATTGCTGACTTGCGGATGTAGCTGTCATCGTTTGCACTCGTCTTTCCTGCGGGTGTGTTGATGATAAGCTGGATATCGCCGTTTGCTATTGCATCGGTGATGTTGGGTCTGCCCTCGTACATCTTGTTGATACGTTCAGCAGTGATGCCTGCGTCCTTTATCATATCATAACTCTTGCCTGTTGCAAGGATACGGAAACCAAGCTCGCTGAATGATTTTGCGATTTCAAGCAGCTCGGGCTTATCTCTGTCGCATACGCTGAGGAGAACAGTTCCCCCAAGAGGAAGCTTTACCTGTGTTGCCTCCTGAGCCTTGTAGTACGCTTCTCCAAATGTGGGAGCGATTCCGAGAACCTCGCCTGTTGAACGCATTTCGGGACCGAGAACGGGGTCAACCTCCTGGAACATATTGAAGGGGAATACCGCTTCCTTAACGCCGTAGTGGTTGATAACCTTGTCGTGAAGTTCGGGTACGGGGGAGGGCTTGCCTGTCAGCGATGATGTGATTATCTGAGTAGCAAGCTGTACCATGTTTATATCGCAAACTTTTGATACCAGCGGCACTGTACGGGATGCTCTGGGGTTAGCTTCAAGAACATAGACAGTATCGTCTTCAATAGCGTACTGCATATTCATAAGACCGCATACATTCATTTCAACGGCAATCTTCTTTGTGTAATCCTTGATTGTTGCGACCTGCTTTTCCGTAAGGTTCATAGAAGGCAGGATACAAGCGGAGTCACCGGAGTGAACACCTGCAAGCTCGATATGCTCCATAACAGCGGGAACAAAGCAGTTCTTGCCGTCCGAGATAGCGTCAGCCTCGCACTCTGTTGCGTGGTGGAGGAAACGGTCTATCAGTATAGGTCTGTCGGGGGTAACGCCTACTGCCGCAGACATATAGACCTTCATCATTTCGTCATCGTGAACAATCTCCATACCTCTGCCGCCGAGAACGTATGAAGGACGCACCATTACGGGATAACCGATGCGGTTTGCGATTTCAAGCGCTTCGTCAACGTTTACAGCCATTCCGGATTCGGGCATCGGGATTTTGAGCTTGTCCATCATAGCACGGAAGTGGTCTCTGTCTTCCGCAAGGTCGATAGTTTCGGGAGTTGTGCCGAGAATGTTTACGCCGTATTTCTTAAGGTCGCTTGCAAGGTTGAGCGGTGTCTGACCGCCGAACTGAGCGATAACGCCGAGCGGCTTTTCCTTATCGTGAATTGAAAGAACGTCTTCAAGGGTGAGCGGCTCAAAGTAGAGCTTATCCGATGTATCGTAGTCGGTTGAAACTGTTTCGGGGTTGCAGTTTACAATGATAGATTCAAAGCCGAGCTTTTTGAGTGCAAGTGCCGCATGAACGCAGCAGTAGTCGAATTCGATACCCTGACCTATTCTGTTGGGACCGCCGCCGAGAATCATTATCTTGGGCTTGTCGCTGACAGGGCTTTTATCCTCGTCAAGATGATAGGTGGAGTAGTAGTAAGCCGCATTATCCGTACCGCTTACATGAACGCCTTCCCACGCTTCCTTTATGCCGAAGCCGATACGGGCATTTCTGATCTCTTCCTCTGTAACCTCAAGAAGTGAGCTTAAATAACGGTCGGAGAAACCGTCCAGCTTTGCCTGCTTTAGTACAGCCTTTTCGGGAACAGAACCCTTGATCTTGAGCAGTGCTTCTTCTTCGTCAACAAGCTCCTTCATCTGCTGTAAGAACCAGTCCTTAATCTTTGTAAGGGCATGGATTTCTTCAATAGTAGCACCCTTGCGAAGTGCTTCATATATAACAAACTGTCTTTCGCTTGTGGGGTATCTCAGCTGTGCTAAAAGCTCTTCCTTTGTCATATCGTGGAAGTTCTTTGCAAAGCCAAGACCGTATCTGTCCTTTTCGAGTGAACGTATAGCTTTCTGGAAAGCCTCTTTATAGGTCTTGCCGATGCTCATTACTTCACCGACAGCTCTCATCTGTGTTCCGAGTTTATCCTCTGCGCCCTTGAACTTTTCGAATGCCCAACGTGCGAACTTGATTACAATATAATCTCCGTCAGGGTAATACTTGTCGAGTGTGCCGTACTTACCGCAGGGAATATCCTTGAGTGTCAGACCGCAGGCAAGGAGGGCGGAAACGAAGGCAATAGGGAAGCCTGTAGCCTTTGAAGCAAGAGCGGAAGAACGTGATGTTCTGGGGTTTATTTCGATTACAACAATACGTCCTGTTTCGGGATTACGGGCAAACTGACAGTTGCAGCCGCCGATAACCTCGATGGATTCGATAATGCGGTAAGACATTTTCTGAAGCTCTTTCTGAACATCTTCGGGAATAGTCAGCATAGGAGCAGAGCAGAACGAGTCGCCCGTATGCACGCCGATGGGGTCGATGTTTTCGATAAAGCAAACGGTAATCTTATTGTTGTCGGCATCACGGACAACTTCAAGCTCAAGCTCTTCCCAGCCGAAGATACATTCCTCGACAAGAACCTGACCTACAAGAGATGCCTGCAAGCCTCTTTCGCATACAACCTTAAGTTCGTCTACATTATAAACCATTCCGCCACCGGCACCGCCCATTGTATAGGCAGGACGAAGAACAACAGGGTACTTGAGTTCCTCGGCTATCTTGACAGCTTCATCAATCGTGTAAGCAACTTCACTTCTCGGCATACCGATACCGAGATCCTTCATTGCATTCTTGAACTCGATACGGTCTTCACCACGTTCGATAGCGTCGACCTGAACGCCGATTACCTGTACGTTGAACTTTTTCAGTACACCTGCCTTGTCAAGCTCAGAGCAGAGATTAAGTCCTGACTGACCGCCGAGGTTGGGCAGAAGCGCATCGGGACGTTCCTGCTCGATAATCTGAGTAAGTCTGTCGAGGTTGAGCGGTTCAATGTAGGTGATGTCCGCTACATCGGGGTCGGTCATAATAGTTGCGGGGTTTGAGTTTACAAGAACTATCTCGTAACCGAGCTTCTTGAGCGCTTTACAAGCCTGTGTGCCTGAATAGTCAAACTCACAAGCCTGACCTATGATGATAGGGCCGGAGCCTATTATCATAATTTTGTTAATGTCCTGTCTTTTTGGCATATTTCTCATCCTTACCGCACTTTTGCAGTGCGAAATTTTTATTTGCCGTATTGTTGGCATATTTTATTAGGATAATAATATCACAAAATCCGACAGAATGCAATAGAAAACTTCCGGATAGGGCAGATTTGTCATAAAAGTAACATTTTCAGGTGGATGTTCGGTTTGGGGTACAAAAAAGCCGACCTGGCGGAAAAGGTCGGCTGATGATATTCAATCATATTTTTTCAAATATAAGGATTTTCTGAGTTACTTTCTTGATTAAAGGGAGGTTTCTGAACGGTTTCAATATCGGCATGATTTCTGTCATACCACGGATGATATTATCGTTTTTGATACATCTGAAGCCGTCTGCCGCTTTACCTAAATCATCAAAGGTATCAGCACCAAACACGAATTTTGCACCGGTGTCCTGAATTGATTTTTCGGTATGCTCCTTGTTTACCCATTTTTTAGCAAGGCACTCCATAAGCACTGTCGCATTATCGAATTTATCTCTGATAATCGACAGCATCTGAGCGTTTTCATCAGAGGTAAGGTACATTGAAAGACCTTCGATTATAAATAGCATTTTTCCTCTTTTTGTTACCTTATCAGCCCAAGCGGGATCAGTTGCGGAAATGCCTATTGTAGACACCCTGCCTGATTCGTGATATATTGCGTCACGAACCTCTATAGTTTCCGGCAGATCGACATTGTACCATATTATTCTGCCGTTATCCATACGGTAAAATCTTGTATCAAGACCGCAGGCTATGTTTACAACTGTGCAATCGGGATTTTTGTTTATAAAGTCTTTGACCAATTCGTCAAATACGATGGTTCGTGCGATTACTCCGTTGCTCATCGTAGAATCCTTTTCCGCTTTTGAAAAGTCATAGTCTATCTTATCGACAAGCTCTATTGCCTTGGCATCGTAAAATTTAGCATTCTTTTTTCTTGAATATTTGGCTCTTGCGTAAAAACTCTGTAGCATAGTTTCTGCTGAGCCCGTAAGCAGTGGATTGATTTTTTTGTCTTCCATAATATCTCCGTTAATACACAAATACATTTTGGTTAATCCGGACTAACCGAAATCATTTTACCACAAAAATGCGCCTCTGTCAATAAGAATCCAAGAGTATTGCGGCTGAAGAGCGGATTTAAACAGGTTATAATCGGTTATAAATCAAAATTTCATAATATCGAAATAAAAATGTAAAAAAAGACTTGACAAAGGAGTCAGGATTTGTTATAATAAATCACGTTGTGAAAACAACCCAAAAGTTTATAGCTTTTGAGCCACTAGCTCAGGCGGCAGAGCACCTGCCTTTTAAGCAGGGTGTCCCGGGTTCGATTCCCGGGTGGCTCACCAAAGTCCTTCGATTAAATTCGGGGGACTTTTTTATTTGTGTTTTGATAAGTACCGAATTGCACTGACTGAACCTGTTTTTGCGGTATCGGAAAAAATTTTGCGACAAAACTTGACATCGGGGCAGATATAGTATAATATATAGTTATAATTATCAGAAAAGAGAACTGTATGACCAAAAAGGAAAGAGCAGGGCTTGTTATAGACGGGCTTGCCGAGTGCTATCCGGACGTGAAATGCGCTCTTGTTTATAAAAAGCCTCATGAGCTTCTGATAGCGACAAGGCTTTCGGCACAGTGTACCGATAAGCGAGTAAATATGGTTACTCCCGCACTTTTTGAAAAATTTCCCGATATTGACAGCTTTGCGGCGGCAGAGCCTGACGAGGTTGCGGAATATATACATTCGTGCGGACTATATAAGACAAAAGCTGTCGATATTGTTATGATGTGCAGAATGCTCCGTGATGATTTCGGCGGTGAAATTCCCGATACAATAGAACAGCTTGTAAAGTTGCCCGGGGTCGGAAGAAAGACAGCTAATCTTATAGTGGGCGACCTCTACGGTAAGCCTGCTCTTGTATGCGACACACACGTTATAAGAGTGAGCGGAAGGCTGGGCCTTACCGACGGAACAAAGGATGCGCTGAAGGTTGAAAAACAGCTTGCCGCAATAATAAAGCCGGACGACAGATTGATGATGTGTCACAGGCTTGTGTGGCACGGTCGGCTTGTGTGCAGTGCGGCAAAACCGAATTGCAGCGAATGCAGGCTGAGCGGTTTTTGCAAGTTTTTTTTCGGGGACAAAATAAAATAACGGCTTGGAGTGAGTATTATGAAAGGGAAGGTACGCAACGCAATAATAATTGCCGCAGGCGTGCTTATCCTTACCGTAATGCTCACTGTTGTTTTATATTACTATAACGACAAAGTAATGCGTGATAACGCATGGGTGTTCTCTGTGAATGAAACCTCATACGATGAAAGCTCGTATTCGTATGAGCAAAAACCGGATCTTAATTCAGCAGATCTTGAAACGCTGATGCAGATAAAAGGCGTCGGGCGGAAAACGGCACACGATATTATAAACTATCGTGAAAAGCACGGGAAATTTACATCTATGTCACAGCTTAAAGAGATAAACTCGGTAGATGATGAAGTATATATGATACTGTGCAGTCGGTTTACCGTTGCCTCGTCGGGATATTACACTAAAAACGAGTCTTACGGCATTCGCAAGGTAAACCTCAATAAAGCTACCGTAGACGAGCTGATGAGCGTTGAGGGAATAACGGAGGAAATCGCAAAGAATATTATATTGCGCCGTAAAGACCACGGAGATTATACCTCTGTAAGAGAACTTCTTGATACCGAGGGCGTGACGATAACTCTTTACAGCAAAATTTCCGATAAACTGACAGTTTGATTTTATATTATTTTAGTTAGAAATCGCCAAAAAACTATTGATTTTATTGCAGTGATTTGGTATACTTAATTAATAAAGCATAACGCTTTATATATTTACAGGAAATACAAGGCGTTACGGAGGTCATTATGGATTATAATATCAAAGACGTATCCGGCAGACTGAAAAGCACAAGAGAGTACCTTGATATATCTGTCGGCGAAATGGCAAACAAAACAAACGTCACCACAGACGAATATATTTCACTTGAAAACGGAGAAAAAGATTTTTCGCTTTCATTTCTGAATCAGGCGGCGGACGCACTCGGCATTGAGCTTATAGAGCTTCTTACAGGTGTTACGCCTAAGCTCAATACATATTCGATAGTCCGTAAGGATCAAGGCTTACCGATTGAGCGTCGGGAAAGATTTGCCTATCAGCACCTTGCCTATCTTTTTAAAAACAAGAAAATAGAGCCGTTGCTGGTAACAGCTCCTTATGATGAGGAGGAGCAGAAAAAGCCTATACACCTGTCTGTACACGACGGTCAGGAAATGGACTATATAATATCGGGAACGTTGAAGTTCCAGATAGGTGATCATATTGAAACGGTAAGTGAAGGCGACTGCATTTATTACGACAGCATGAATCCGCACGGAATGATAGCCGTTGACGGCAAGGACTGCAAGTTCTTGGCGATACTGATCTGATAAACAAAGGAACGGAAAGAAAAGTATATGGAACAGGTTAAAAATTACTACAAGAGATTTGTAAAAGAAGGCTTTGATGAGAACGGGATACTGAATAAGTTCGAGATAGACTGTCCCGATAACTATAACTTCGGTTACGATATTATAGATAAGTTCGGAGAAATCGAACCCGACAGGAGAGCGCTTATCCACATCGACCTTCAGGAAAACCGTCACGATTTTTCCTACTCACAGCTTTCGAAGCTGTCAACGCAGGCGGCAAATCTTTTCAAGTCATACGGTATAAAAAAAGGCGACAAGGTAATGCTGGTACTGAAAAGAAACTACCAGTTCTGGATTGCGATAATCGCTCTTATCAAGCTCGGTGCGGTTGCTATACCCGCAACGCATCTGCTGACAACACACGACTTTACCTATCGCTTTGAACGTGCAAGCGTAAAAGCTATAGTATGTACCGGCTATAATCCCGATATAGCCAAGTATGTCGATGAGGCGCAGGAAGAAATCCATGCTGACGGTCTTGTTAAATTTATAGCAAACGGTCACAAGGACGGCTGGATTCCGTTCGATGATGAAATTGCCGGAATGCCCGAAACTATGGAGCGTGTGCAGACGGATACAAGGGAGCATATGCTGTTATATTTCACATCGGGTACTACGGGCTATCCCAAGATGGTTGTCCATAATCACAGATATGCACTCGCACATATTCAGACTGCGGCACATTGGCAGAATGTCGATTCTGACGGTGTTCATCTTACAATATCAGATACAGGCTGGGGAAAAGCCGCCTGGGGCAAGCTGTTCGGTCAGATGTCGCTCGGTGCGTGCGTGTTCGTGTATGATTTTGACAAGTTCATACCGACCGATATGCTGAGGATAATGCAGAACTATAAGATAACCTCATTCTGTGCACCTCCCACCATGTTCCGTTTCTTTATAAAGGAAGGTCTTGAAAACTACGATCTTTCGAGTCTTAAATATTCCGCTATTGCAGGCGAGGCACTCAACCCTGAGGTGTATAACAAGTGGCTTGAGTTTACCGGCCTTAAGCTGATGGAGGCATTCGGTCAGACCGAATCGACAGCACTGCTTGCAAATCTTGTAGGCATGACGCCTAAGCCCGGCTCAATGGGTAAGCCTACTCCGCTCTACGATGTCGACATTGTCGATGATGACGGAAATCCGGTGCCTGTCGGAGAAGTCGGTGAAATAGTAGTCCGTGCCGAGCGTGGCAAGGACGGCCTTTTTGACGGCTATTACCGTGATGATGAGCTTACCGCTCAGGCATGGCACGACGGGCTGTATCATACAGGCGATACCGCTTGGAAGGATGAGGACGGCTACTTCTGGTATGTCGGAAGAAATGATGATGTTATCAAGGCGAGCGGTTACCGTATAGGACCTTTCGAGATTGAAAGCGTTCTGATAGCACACCCGTCTGTACTTGAGTGTGCCGTTACGGGTGCACCCGACCCTATAAGAGGTCAGGTGGTAAAGGCAACAATCGTTCTTGCAAGAGGCTATGAACCGTCTGAAGAGCTTAAAAAAGAGCTTCAGACTTACGTTAAGAAGAACACTGCGCCTTATAAATATCCGAGAATAGTGGAGTTCGTTGACGAGCTTCCCAAAACTATCAGCGGCAAGATAAGAAGGGTACAGATTCGTAACGAGGATAACAAGAAAAACAGTTAATGACAGAATTCGCCGCAGGTAATACTTGCGGCGATAGTTTTAGAGGGCTTTATGGAGTATTACATCTATCTATTGCAGATATTCGGCGGCGGTAACCCGAAAATTCACGAGGTGATAAAGGCATACGGTAATGCAAGACTTGCGTATGAGCATATCAGCAGCGGCGATATGTCGCATATACCTTCTAACCGTCACGAGTATGTCCGCAGAGCATCACTCGAACGCTCAAAGGTGATAATGGATTATTGCGCCGGGAATAATATCGGCATTGTCACAATTGACGACAGGAATTATCCCGAACAGCTTAAGAATATATATAATCCGCCCGTTCTGCTGTTTACTGCGGGAGATATAAACTGCCTGCAGGGTAAGCTGGCAGTGTCGATAGTAGGCCCCAGAAAGCCGTTTGGCAATGCGATAAGGCTTGCAGAAAACATATGCTACAATCTTGCGAGAAGCGACATTGTTCTTGTAAGCGGTTTTGCACTGGGTATAGACAGGATAGCGCACAACAACAGCATCCGTCACCACAAGCCGACCGTGGCTGTGCTTGCCTGCGGAATAACTATTGATTATCCGAATAATTCATTCGGGCTGAGAAAGAACATAATCGACAACGGCGGACTTATTCTGTCGGAGCTGCTCCCGGACACACCGTGCAATTCTGATTATTTCAAATTCAGAAACCGTATTATTTCAGGGCTTTCAAAGGGTACTGTCGTGATAGGCGGCTACAACGGAAGCGGAAGCCTTATCACTGCAAACCATGCATTTGAGCAGGACAGAGAGGTATTCTTTACTATACCTGACGATACGTTGGATAAGAAATACAGCCGTGTTATCAGATTTCTGCGTGACGGGGCGCATTCCGTTTATGATTTCTATGATATTATCAATGAGTTTTATCCGACTTACCGTGACAGAATCGACGATACATATCTTGATAAGGAACAGCTGACAAGCTTTGTGATGCACGAGGATGTCAGGGAAACACCGCCTGCTGAGGATGAGCCGACGGTTTGCGAAGTAAAGGAACCTGAGCCTGCGAAAAAAGATGAGAAGAAGCCTCTGCCTAAGGTGAAGGCGGCAGATGCACCACGCTTTAAAATTACAGGTGTCAAGGATAAGGAAAAGGAAATAGATTATTTCCGGGTAACTCCCGAAAATGTGCTGAAAAAGCGAAAAAAAGCGGGAAAGCCTGCTACACTGAATGATACGGCAGTAAAAGAAAGAATTCCTATAATAGCGCCGATTGCCGAAGCCGATAACACGGATGTGAGTGAGGCAGAGCCGGTAACGGATAAGGAAGAAAAGCAGAGCGGAAAGATTGCGGAAGCCGCAGAAAACGCATCGGGAGCCGCAGAAGTTCTCGGTATCATCGCAAACAGTGACGGAGTAACGCTTGATACGTTGCTTTCTGCCTGCAGTTTATCATTCGGGGAACTCAGCGAGATACTCGCCGACCTTGAAATAAGCGGCACTGTATCCTGCGGTGCGGGCGGAATATACACGGTAAAGAAGGAGCGGTAATGAATCGTTCACAGCTTGACAAATACATAACCGACTATTACGGCGTCAGAGCCGAAAGATTGTTTGAAAAGAATCCCGGTTTTCAGGCGTACCGTCATAATGATACGAAAAAGTGGTTTGCTATGATAATGGATTTGCCTGAAAGCAGGCTCGGACTTGACGGGCAAAGTGTTATAGATGTCGTAAATCTCAAGTGCGACCCTATCCTTATCGGGTCGCTGAGGCTGGAGCAGGGCTTTTATCCTGCGTATCATATGAATAAGGAAAACTGGATAACGGTCGCTCTTGATGAAAGCGTACCCGATGAAAAACTAAGGATGCTTGTCGATATGAGTTATGAGCTGACAAGGAAGAAGCTCAGAAGAAAAAATAAGTAAAGAATACCGCCCGTGAATGCAGTGAGCAAACACAGGCGGTAAATGTTTTATTTACTTTCTCATAAGTCTTAATGAATTGAAGATAGCGATTATCGAAACGCCAACATCTGCGAAAACAGCCGCCCACATATTAGCAAGTCCCAAAACGCCGAGTACCTGAATTATCAGCTTTACACCGAGTGCAAATATGATATTCTGGAGAACTATGCGGTTTGTTTTTTTGCTGATTGCAAATGCGTCGGCAAGCTGCATTGGGTCGTCCTTCATAAGAACGCAGTCTGCGGTTTCTATGGCACTGTCAGCGCCCGAGCCGCCCATTGCAACGCCTATGTCGGCAGATGCTATTACGGGTGCGTCATTTATGCCGTCGCCTACAAACATTACCTTTTCATTGTCAGGAAGCTCCGATTTCATCTTAAGCGTAATTTCACTCTTGTTTTCAGGGAGAAGCTCTGCGTAGTAATCTGTGATGCCGAGTTTCTCAGCCGCCGCAGCCGCCGCAGACCTGTTATCGCCTGTGAGCATTACGACCTTCACACCGTGATTTTTAAGCATCTTTACAGCTTCTGCCGAATGTTCCTTAGGCATATCTGCAATTTCGATAAGACCTGCATATTTATTGTCTACAGCCACATAAAGCACTGTGCCGTTTGCTTCGGGGCAGTTTATGCTGTAGTCAGCCATAAGTCTGCTGTTACCGCAGAGAACTGTCGCACCCGAAATTACAGCCTTTATGCCCTTGCCGGCTATCTCACTACACTGAGTAATCTGCGACTGGTCAATATCCGCACCGTATGCCTTTCTTACCGAAACGGCTATAGGGTGGTTGGAGTTGCTCTCGGCATAAGCCGCATATCGTAACAGCTCATCCTTGCTCATTCCTGCAGGCTCTGTTCTTGTGACCTCAAACTGACCTTTTGTAAGCGTGCCTGTCTTATCGAACAGTACGACCTTAGCCTTTGAGATTGCTTCAAGGTAGTTACTGCCTTTAACCAGTATACCCTTTGACGAAGCCTTGCCGATACCTGCAAAGTATCCGAGCGGTACGGAAATAACCAGTGCGCACGGGCATGAAATTACGAGGAAGATAAGACCTCTTTGTACCCACGTTCCGAAATCAAAGCCGGTGAACAGGGGAGGGATAAGCGATATTATCACTGCCGCAAGTACAACTATGGGGGTGTAGTATTTTGCAAATACCGAGATGAAGTTTTCTGTCTTTGTCTTTTTCTCGACAGCGGATTCGACCATCTGAAGCATTTTGTATACCGTGCTGTCGGTGAACCGGCGTGTTGTTTTAAGCGTGATAACACCTGAAATGTTGATAGCGCCTGCGGGGACTTCATCATCTGCCGTAATATCTCTCGGTAAGCTCTCGCCTGTGAGGGCTGATGTATCTATTGATGTGTTACCGCTTTCGACAATGCCGTCAAGCGGTATCTTTTCGCCGGGCTTTACTCTTATTATACTGCCTGTTTCAACGTTTTCGGGATCGACTGTTATATATTCGCCGTCAATCAGAACATCGGCTGTTTCCGGCTTTGTCTTGATAAGAGAAGATATGCTTCTTCTTGACTTGTTCACGGCTATCGACTGGAAGAATTCTCCGACAGTGTAGAACAGCATAACGGCGACCGCTTCTTCGTATTCTCCGAGTACGATAGCACCGATGCTTGCTATAAGCATAAGCGTGTTTTCGTTGAAGAAATTCTTCTTTGCTATCGCCTTTATTGAAGTGATTGCTACCTCAAGTCCGCAGATAACGTAAGCCGCAAGATACATCGAAAGTATTGCTATCTTAGGCGCAAGCTGCTCTGTACCGATAGTTTTTTCAAGGATAAAAGCAACTATGAACAGAATGCCTGCGCTTATCATCTTGACTATATCTTTAGTATAGCTTACCTTTTTCTCAACGTGGTTTTCCTTTTCGCTGACCGTTACATCCGGTTCAACGGCAGTTACCGTTGCTGTTACCTGCTTTAACAGTTCCTTGTCGGAGATTATCCTTGACGGTGTTACGGTAAGCTCCTTATTGATGAAATTCATCTTTGCACCGTTCGCATAGTCGGATTTTTCAACAGCTTCTCTTACTTCTTCCGCACACTGTGCGCAGTCAAGGCCGTCTATTATATATTTCTTTTCTTTAAAAGTCTGTCTTTCCCTGACGGTTACATCGGGTTCGTGCTTTGCTGCAACTTCGGTGACCGTTGTCATAAGTTCATCGGGCGAACACGAATTTTCCGCTTCAACGGTAAGTTCCTGCTTCATAAAGTTCATTTCTGTCGATTTCACACGTTCGTCCTTTTCAACTTCCGCACGAATCTCCTCTGCACAGTGAGCGCAGTCAAGACCTTCTAAAATATAGATTCTTTTCATAAGCTACCACCTTTGATATGGTTGAAGTTTTGAACAATTGAGTAACTGTTCAAATGTATTGCCCGAAAAAACAGGAGATGCTATCTCCTTTGATTTTTCCCGTTTTACTCCATAATATGTTCAAGCGCATTGCTGAACACCGTGTTTACATGGTTGTCGCTGAGCATATAGTAAACGACTTTGCCTTGCTTTTCACTGCGAACAAGCTCTGCCTGCCGTAATACTCTCAACTGGTGAGAGATTGCCGATGCTGTCATTCCGAGCAGGGCGGCGAGGTCGCACACGCACATTTTTGAGCGTGACAGCGAGTAGAGGATTTTAATCCTTGTTTCATCGCTTATAGCCTTGAAGAACATTGACAGCTTTTCAAACTGCATCTGTTCAAGCATCCTCTCACGCACATAGTTTACTACGTCCTCGTGTATTACATTGCAGTTACAGAATTCATTTTCGTCTTTTGCAGTGATATTTTCCGACTTTTCTGATTTGCTGACCGCCATTTTAACCTCATTTCATTTGAACGGTTGTTCAACTGTTTGTATTATAACACCGTCATACTGCATTGTCAATAGTTTCTTTATGATTTTTTGCTTTTCCTGCAAAATATTTTTCTGCAATACAGGAAAAGAAAGTTGTCTTATCATTTTCGGTGAAATCCTCATCGTCAAGCATAGCCGATACTTCACTCAGTAGCACATCGGCCTTTTCTCTTGTTTCTGTCGGAGAAGTGCCGTTGAAATACAGCTTTTCATCGCCTGACAGGATAAGATCCACAGTGTCGTCTGTCAGCAGCTCCTCGCTGACGCCGAGCAGTACCGCCATATCCGACAGTGTTTTTGCTCTCGGGGTCCTTGCACCGCTTATGTAGTTCGCAAGCGCTCTGTAGGTTATGGATACGGCAGACGCAAAGTCCGTCTTTTTATAGCCGTTTCTTTTAATAAGTATTTCCAGCTTGTCCTTAAGTTCCATAATTCCTCCGACTGAATTTCCTTTTACTATTATTATATCCTTACATTTACGGCTTGTCAATCAAAAAAATACATAAAAATTCGCTAAAATTCAACAATTATTCACTATATGCAGTATATTATGCAGTTTTGTGCATAAAAATACTTGACTTTGATGTGAAAAGGTGTATAATATTCAATGTGAGTTAAATCAGAAAGCAGAACGCCCGAAAGCGTCTGTGAGATAGAAAGGAAATAATAAAATGGCTAAAGAAATCAAAAAGATCGTACTTGCTTATTCAGGCGGACTCGATACGTCCATCATCATTCCGTGGTTACATGAGAATTATCCCGGCTGTGAAGTAATCTGCGTAGCAGGTAACGTAGGACAGGACTCTGAAATAGTAGGCCTTGAAGAAAGAGCTAAGAAGACAGGTGCATCCAAGCTCTACATAGAAGATATACAGGACGAATTCGTAAACGACTTCATATTCCCCACACTCAAGGCAGGCGCTAAGTACGAGGGTTATCTGCTCGGTACTTCGTTCGCTCGTCCTCCTATAGCTAAAAGACTTGTTGAGATAGCTAAGAAGGAAGGCGCTGACGCTATCTGCCACGGCTGCACAGGTAAGGGTAACGACCAGGTACGTTTTGAGCTTACTATCAAGGCTCTCGCACCCGAGCTTGAGATTATCGCTCCCTGGAGAATATGGAATATTAAGTCAAGAGATCAGGAAATCGAGTATGCAGAGGCACACAATGTTCCGATAAAGATTACCCGTGAAACCAACTACTCAAAGGATATGAACCTCTGGCACTTATCACACGAAGGTCTTGACCTTGAAGACCCCGCAAACGAGCCTCAGTACAATAAGAAGGGCTTCCTTGAACTTGGCGTTTCACCCGAACAGGCTCCCGACAAGCCCACATATGTTACAATACACTTTGAAAAGGGTATCCCCACTTCACTTAACGGTGAAAAGATGGACGGTGTAAAGCTCATAAAGACTCTTAACAAGCTCGGCGGCGAGAACGGCATCGGTCTGTTCGACGTTGTTGAAAACAGACTTGTAGGTATGAAGTCGAGAGGCGTTTACGAAACTCCCGGCGGAACAATCCTTTATCACGCTCACGAAGTTCTCGAAACTATCTGTCTTGATAAGGAAACACAGCACTACAAGTACGGTCTTGCACAGAAGTATGCAGACATCGTATATAACGGTCAGTGGTACACACCTTTGAGAGAGGCTATGGACGCTTTCGTTGACAAGACACAGGAAACTGTTACAGGCGACGTTAAGCTCAAGCTCTACAAGGGTAACATCATCAACGCAGGCGTTACATCACCCTACACACTGTACAGCGAAGACTTTGCTTCATTCGGTGAGGACGATGTTTACGATCAGACAGATTCAAAGGGCTTTATCAACCTGTTCGGTCTGCCGATAAAAGTCAAGGCTCTGCTTGATGCTGAGAGAAACAATAAGTAAGCTTTAAAAGCGTTACGGTAAATCCCGCAAGGTGTAAAACTATGCCTTGCGGCTTTTACGGTTTTTAAGATGCGATTTAAAACACGGTCGGTACGGCTGTGTTTTAAAAAGCGTTTTAATTACTTTTATATTTATAACGGAAAAAACAAAACGCTTTTTGCGTTATGAACATAAATCTGAAAGGAAATAACAGTATGTCTAAAATGATGTGGGCGGGAAGATTTTCAAAGGAGGTTGACTCAAAGGTCAACGATTTCAATTCTTCCATCTCATTTGATGCAAGAATGTACAAGCATGATATAAAAGGCTCTATAGCACACGCAACCATGCTCGGTGAGTGCGGCATTATCGACCCTGCGGACAGCAAGGTGATAATAGAAGGTCTTAACGGAATTTTAAGCGATATTGAAAACGGAACACTGCATTTCGATCCCAATGCGGAAGATATTCATATGTTCGTTGAGGCTGAGCTTACCGCACGAATAGGCGATGCTGGAAAGCGTCTGCACACTGCAAGGAGCAGAAACGATCAGGTGGCTCTGGATATAAAGCTTTATCTCAAGGATGAAGTCGATGAAATAGCAAAGCTTGTCCGTGAACTTATAAACACTGTTATAGATATTGCAAAGCAGCATACAGAAACGGTAATGCCGGGCTACACCCATTTACAGCGTGCACAGCCTGTTACATTCGCACATCATCTTATGGCATATGCACAGATGCTGACAAGAGATCTGACAAGGCTTGCAGACTGTAAGGAAAGAATGGATGTAATGCCGCTCGGTTCGTGTGCGCTTGCAGGCACTACATATCCTCTTAACAGAAAGAGAACGGCAGAACTTCTCGGCTTCAAGGATATTACGATGAACAGCCTTGACGGCGTATCCGACAGGGATTTTTGCGTTGAGTTATGCTCCGATATTTCGATGCTTATGATGCACCTTTCGAGATTTTCGGAAGAGATAATCATGTGGTGCTCGTGGGAATTCAAGTTTATTGAACTTGATGACGCATATTCCACAGGCAGCTCGATAATGCCGCAGAAGAAGAACCCCGATGTTACGGAGCTTATAAGAGGCAAGACGGCAAGGGTATACGGCGATCTGCAGACGCTTCTCACAATGATGAAGGGACTTCCGCTTGCATACAATAAGGATATGCAGGAGGACAAGGAGGCAATATTTGACGCAGTGGACACAGTAAAGCTGTGTATCTCGACATTTACTCCTATGCTTGCGACTATGACGGTACTTAAAGACAATATGCGTACTGCCGCCGCAAAGGGCTTTATCAATGCTACAGACTGCGCAGACTATCTTGTAAAGAAGGGACTTCCTTTCAGAACGGCATATAAGATAACCGGTACACTCGTTGCACTTTGCATAGAGAAGAATACAACGCTTGAACAGCTCCCGATAGAAGAATACAAGAAGCTGTGCGAAACGTTTGATAATGACGTATATGACGCTATCAGCCTTGATACCTGCGTTATGCAAAGAGGCGTTGACGGCGGACCCGCTCCGGATGCGGTAAAGCGTCAGATAGCTGAGCTTGAAGACAGACTGGGCGGTATCAACATCTGATGATAACTTATGAATACAGATTGCCGCACGATATAAATTCGTTCAGACGAAGCGTAGGCTGGTATGAGCTTTCGCCAAGACAGCTTAACTGTGCGCTTAAAAGCTCGGTGTTTGCAATAACGGCGCTTGACGGAGAAAAGGAAGTCGGCTCGGCAAGGGTAGTCGGTGACGGAGGCTATCAGTTCTTTATCAGCGATGTTATTGTGCGTCCCGAATATCAGGGACAGGGAATAGGCAGAGAGATGCTTTCAAGGCTTATGGACAAGGCGTTGTCGGTAGCTGACGAGGGCGAAACGATAATGATAAATCTTATGGCGGCAAAGGATAAAGAGCCGTTCTACGAAAAGCTCGGATTTATGCGCAGGCCTAATGATGAACGTGGCTGCGGAATGACAAGATTTCTTAAAAAATAAGAGGTGCTTATATGAGCGTAAAGGTGTATATTGACGGTCAGGAAGGAACGACCGGACTTAAAATTCTCGAACGTTTCAAGGACAGGAACGATATTGAAATAATGAAGATAGATGAGGATAAGAGAAAGGATAACGATGAGCGTAAGAAGTTTATATGCTCGTCCGATTTCACGTTCCTTTGTCTGCCCGATGCCGCCGCAAGAGAGGCGGTAGAGCTTGCAAAGGGCAGTAACGTCCGAATTATAGATGCTTCTACGGCACATCGGACAAATCCCGACTGGGCATACGGTTTTCCAGAGCTTTCAAAGCAGCACAGAGAAAAGATTGCGGCTTCATCGAGAGTAGCTGTTCCCGGCTGCTATGCAAGCGGTTTTATTTCGCTTGTATATCCTCTTGTAAAAGCCGGCATAATGCCGAGCGATTATCCTGTTGTCGCTCATGCGGTATCCGGTTACAGCGGAGCGGGAAAGAAGGCTATCGCAGTGTACGAAAGCGATGAAAAGCCCGAAGAATTTTACAGCCCAAGACAGTATGCGCTTCCTCAGGAGCATAAGCACTTACCTGAAATGATGAAGATAAGCGGACTTGATTACAAGCCTGTATTTAATCCTCTGATATGCGATTATTTCAGCGGTATGGTCGTAACTGTTCCGGTACTCACAAGACTTCTGCCGAAGAAATATACGCTTGCCGATATTCATAAGGCTTTCACTGAGCATTATGCAGACGCAAATCTTGTAAAGGTGATGCCTGTTATGGGCGAGGGTGTGCTTGAAAACGGTTTTCTTGCCGCAAACACATTATCGGGTAAGAACAATATGGAAATATTCGTTTGCGGAAACGATGACCGTATAGTGCTTTGCTCAAGACTTGATAACTTAGGCAAGGGCGCAAGCGGTGCGGCTGTTCAGTGCCTTAACATAATGATGGGCATTGACGAAACAACCGGACTTGTATAATAAGTGAGGTAATAACAATGGTTGAATTTGATAATTATAAATTAGTGGATAAGGGTGTATGCGCCGCAAAAGGCTTTAAGGCGGGCGGTATCAATGTCGGCATAAAGCCCGGCTCGAAAAAGCGTGACCTTGCTGTGATAAGCTGTGACACAAAGTGCACTGCGGCGGCAATCTACACACAGAACAAGGTGAAGGGTGCGCCGATAATCGTTACAAAGGAGCACCTCAAGAACGGTATCGCTCAGGCGGTTATCGTAAACAGCGGTAACGCAAACACCTGTAACTCAAACGGTATTGAGATCGCAGAGCAGATGTGCGAGCTTTGCGCAAATGAGCTTGGTATTGATAAGAACGATATGATAGTAGGCTCTACAGGCGTTATCGGACAGAAGCTGTCAATCGACCCTGTGAAGAACAATATCAAGACGCTTGTAGACAGCATAAGCGAGGACGGAAGCTCGCTTGCGTGCGAGGCGATAATGACGACCGATACACGCAAAAAGGAGCTTGCAGTAGAGTTTACGCTTGACGGCAAGACCTGTCACATCGGCGGTATCAGCAAGGGCAGTGGTATGATAAATCCCAATATGGCTACAATGCTTGCTTTTATCACAACCGATGTAAAGATAAATGCGGAGCTTCTGCATAAGGCGCTGAAAAGGACAGCCGATATAACTTACAATATGGTAAGCGTGGACGGCGATACATCCACAAACGATACGCTGTGCATAATGGCGTCGGGACTTGCAGGAAACAAGGAAATAACGGCAGAGGACAAGGATTATGAAGTGTTCATAAACGGTCTTTACGCTGTAATGATGAACCTTGCAAGAGAAACCGCCCGTGACGGCGAGGGTGCAACGAAGCTGATGGAATGCGTTGTTGACCACGCACCTACAGAAGCTGTCGCAAAGAGCGTTGCACTGTCTGTTATAAACAGCAGTCTTTTAAAGGCGGCTATATTTGCGGCAGACGCCAACTGGGGACGTATTCTCTGTGCGATAGGATATGCCGAGGGCGATTTTGATATTTCAAAGGTCGAGGTCGTTCTGTCATCTTCAAAGGGCAGTGTAAAGGTCTGCGAGAACGGCGCAGGTGTTGACTTCTCGGAGGATGAGGCATTCAAGATTCTTTCAGAAGATGAAATTGTTATCAGGATTGATATGCACGACGGTGCCGATAAATCGGTAGCGTGGGGCTGCGATCTGACTTATGAATATGTAAAGATAAACGCAGAATACAGAAGCTGACACCGAAAGGACAAAAGAAGATGGAACTTGAAAACGAAAAGAGAGCAAGTATACTCAGCGACGCACTTCCTTATATACAGCAGTATTCAAACAAGGTAGTAGTAGTCAAGTACGGCGGTAACGCAATGACAAACGATAAGCTGAAGCAGGCGGTAATGTCTGACCTTGTTCTGCTGTCGCTCTGCGGTATCAAGATAGTGCTTGTACACGGCGGCGGACCCGAAATAAACGCAATGCTGAAAAAAGTCGGCAAGGAGAGCAAGTTTGTAAACGGCCTTCGTTACACCGATGAAGAAACGATAAACATCGTTCAGATGGTGCTTTGCGGTAAGGTAAACAAGGATCTTGTCGATCTGCTTTACAGCCACAAGGGCAGAGCGGTAGGTCTTTGCGGTCTTGACGACCATATGATAGAGGCAGAACAGCTTGATCCGGATTTAGGTCTTGTAGGCGAGATTACTCAGGTAAACGTAAGCCTTATAAACGATGTTCTCGAAAAGGGCTATATCCCTGTAATTTCGACCGTTGCGGCAGGCAAGGACGGAACCGTATACAATATCAATGCTGATACGGCGGCGGCAAGAATTGCGGCTGAGATGAAATCCGAGAACCTTATCCTTATGACGGATATAAAGGGACTTCTTGAGGATAAGGACGATGACAGCACGCTTATACATACTGTCGGAGTTTCAGAAGTGCCTTATCTCAAAAAGCAGGGCATAATCTCAGGCGGTATGATACCTAAGATAGATTGCTGTGTCGAGGCTGTCCGCAGAGGCGTAAAGAAAGCAAATATCATTGACGGCAGAATACCTCATTCAATACTTATAGAGCTGCTTACAAACGAGGGCGCAGGTACAATGATTATCTGACGGCAAACGATGCAGGCGGAAAGGACAGATATGAATACTATAGATAAATTCAATTCTCATATAATGGGATCATACGGCAGGCTGAATGTTGTTCTTGACAAGGGCGAGGATGATAAGGCAGTTGACGAAAACGGCAAGACGTATATAGATTTCGGAAGCGGTATCGGCACAAACTCGCTCGGTTACTGCAACAAGGAATGGGCTGACGCAGTGTGTGAACAGGTACGCAGTATACAGCATACCTCAAATTATTATTACACAAAGGTTCAGGCTGAGTTTGCCGAGAGATTATCGGAAGCGGCAGGAATGAAGAATATGTTCCTTTGCAACAGCGGTGCCGAGGCAAACGAATGTGCTATCAAGATAGCAAGAAAGTACAGCTTCGACAAATACGGCAAGGGCAGACACAATATAATAACCCTTGTAAATTCATTTCACGGCAGAACGCTCTGCACGCTGTCGGCTACGGGACAGGACGTGTTCCACAACTACTTCTTCCCGTTTGTTGACGGATTTATAAACGTTGAAGCAAACAACATAGAAGACCTTAAGGCAAAGCTCGATGATACGGTATGTGCCGTAATGTTTGAGTACATACAGGGCGAGGGCGGTGTTGTGCCGCTGGAGCAGAAGTTCGTTGACGCAATATTTGAGCTTTGCGCCGAGCGTGATGTGCTGACGATCTCGGACGAAGTACAGACGGGCGTCGGCAGAACGGGTAAATTCCTTGCAGGTGATAATTTCGGAAAGAAAGCCGATATAATAACTCTTGCAAAGGGCATAGCAGGCGGTATCCCGATGGGTGCGTGCCTCAGCGGCGACAAGTGTGCAGGTGTACTAACTCCCGGAACACACGGTTCGACATTCGGCGGAAATCCTATCGCTTGTGCAGGTGCAATTGAGGTGCTGAAGAAAGCGGCGGATCCGATTTTCTTGTCGCAGGTTGCAGATAAGGGAAGATATATAGCCGAAAAGCTGAAAGAGATACCCGAGGTCGAATCGGTTACGGGTATGGGTCTTATGATTGGCATAAAGCTAAAGACCAAGAATGCAAAGGATATACTGAATGCCGCTCTTGAACACGGACTTCTTATCCTTACCGCAAAGGAAAAGTTAAGACTTCTTCCTCCGCTCACTATCTCTTATGAGGATATTGACAGAGGTCTTGAAATACTCGCAGAGCTTTTAAAATAAAATAAAAAACTAAAACCGAAAGGAAAAAATTATGAAACATTTACTTAAGATGATGGATCTCAGCACAGAGGAGATCATTGAGATTCTCAATCTCGCAGATCAGCTCAAGTATGAGCTTAAGCACGGCATTCCCCACGATCATTTAAAGGGCAAGACGCTTGGCATGATCTTCCGCAAGGCTTCTACAAGAACCAGAGTTTCCTTTGAAACAGGTATGTATCAGCTCGGAGGCAATCCTCTTTACCTTTCAGCAAGCGATATGCAGATAGGCAGAGGCGAGCCTATACAGGATACCGCAAGAGTTTTATCACGCTACATTGACGGTATCATGATAAGAACATTCGATCAGGCAGAGGTTGAAAATCTTGCGGAATACGGCAATATCCCGATAATCAACGGTCTTACGGATCTTTCTCATCCTTGCCAGGTGCTTGCTGACCTTATGACAATCCGTGAGTACAAGGGTAAGCTTGACGGTCTTAAGATGTGCTACATAGGCGACGGCAACAATATGGCAAACTCGCTCATTGTAGGCGGCTTAAAGACGGGTATGAGCGTATCTGTTGCCTGCCCTGAGAACTACCACCCTGCCGCTACAACACTTGCGTTTGCTAAGAAGTATGACTGCTTTGAACTGACAGACGATCCGATAAAGGCCGCAAAGGACGCAGACGTTATCTTCACAGACGTATGGGCATCTATGGGTCAGGAAGGCGAAGCCGAAATCAGAAAGAAAGCATTCAAGGGCTTCCAGATAAACGATGAGGTTATGGCTGTCGCTAAGCCCGACGCTATGGTACAGCACTGCCTGCCCGCACACAGAGAAGAAGAAATTACAGCCAAGGTATTCGAAGAACACGCAAACGAAATCTTTGACGAGGCTGAAAACAGACTCCACGCACAGAAGGCGGTAATGGTACTGCTTATGGGCAATAAGGATTGATCCGGATAAAACTTAAATATCCGATACGGAGCAACGCATTATGTTGCTCCGTATTCGTGTAATATGGGGGGATAGTCATGACTAATCTGCTTATAAAACTGTTCGTAAAGGACAGCAAAAACACATCCGATCCCGCTGTCAGAAAGCGTTACGGGTATCTCGGAGCATTTACCGGTATCGTACTTAACATACTTTTGTTTCTCGGAAAGCTGATTGCAGGTATATTATCAGGCGGTATCTCCGTAATCGCAGACGCATTCAATAACCTTTCAGACGCAGGCTCATCAATAATGACCTTTGTCGGCTTTAAAATGGCAGGAATGCCTGCAGACAGCGAACATCCCTACGGTCACGGCAGAATGGAGTATGTTTCGGGCATAATAATTTCTTTTATCATCATGATGATGGGCTTTGAGCTTGGTAAAAGCTCGGTCGAAAAAATCTTCTCGCCCGAAAAGTCGGAGTTCAGCATACTTGCCGTATCGGTGCTTGGAGCATCGCTTCTTGTGAAGCTGTGGATGGCACTGTTCAACACAAAGCTCGGTCGGAAAATAGACAGCGCCACAATGAAGGCCGCAGCGGCAGATTCGCTTTCTGACTGCATTTCTACATCGGTAGTAATCATCTGTATGTTCATACAGCTGTTCAGCGGTTTTGAACTTGATTCATACGCAGGTATCATTGTTGCGCTTTTTATCCTCTACACAGGCTTCAATACATTCAAGGAAAGCCTCACTCCGCTGCTTGGCGCAAAGCCTAAAAAGGAACTGGTGGAGGAAATTGAAAACACTGTAATGAACTATGACGGAATAGTCGGCGTACACGATCTTATGGTGCATGATTACGGCGTAGGCAGAATGGTAATATCGCTCCACGCCGAAATAAGCAGTAAAACAGATATAATGCTTGCACACGAGCTTATAGATCTTATAGAGGACGATCTCAGGGAAAAGTACAGATGCAGTGTTACGATACATATGGATCCTGTCGTTGTGGACGATAAGAAGGCGGACGAGGTAAAAAAGGTGGTTCTTGATATAATAAAAAATATCGACAGCAGCCTTACTATTCACGATTTCCGCATTACCGACGGTGTTTCAAGGATAAATGTAATTTTCGATCTCGTAACGCCTTTTGGCTTCAGATATAAGGACGGGGAGCTTGCTCTTATGATAAAGAACGCAATTGCGGAAAAGGACGGCAGGCTCAATGCCGTAATCACCGTTGAACGTTCAATGTGTTGAATAATGCTTTTTAACTCACAAAGTCACAAAAGACTTTGTGCGTCAGCCTGTCTAAAAACCTTTTGTTTATTTAATAATGGGGTCGCAGGGGCAGAGCCCCCGACAGGGTCTGGGGCGGTAGCCCCAGTAATATAGCCCCGGCACGGATGCCGGGCGTGTATGCCAGAGGTTCTGCACGATGCAGAGCCAACCAAGCATACACAGCCTTTCACAGGGGAAAGGGGTTTGGGGATAGGGATTGAGGACAAGCACTTTTTTATAAAATATACTTTTTCTACAAGCTAACGCACAAAGTCACAAAAGACTTTGTGCGTTTATTTTAAGTTGACTTGACACGGATTTTGTGATAAAATAAAACTATACTATATTATGAGAGAGTGTTTGTATGAACGGCAATAACGGAAAATGCGGAAAACTGTTTGTTATAGAAGGGCTTGACGGATGCGGTAAAAGCACACAGCTTGAGATGCTGAAAGCAAGCGCAGACAGCAATATCCGTTTCATCAGCTTTCCGAATTATAACAGTGCAAGCGGTGAGATAATCAAGGACTATCTCAGCGGTAAATTCTGCGAGGAAAACGGCAGAACGGGCGCATATACGGCCGGCAGTTTCTATGCGATAGACCGTTATATCAGCTACAAGACCGACTGGGAAAAGGATTATAAAGCGGGCAAGACCATAATAGCCGCAAGATACACCTCCTCAAATGCGATATATCAGATGGCAAAGCTGGAAAAATCCCGATGGGATGAGTACCTTGAGTGGCTTGAGGACTACGAGTACGATAAATTCGCAATTCCACGTCCCGAAAGGATTATATTTCTGGATATGCCCGTAGAGGTGTCGCAAAAGCTCCTTTCCGCACGTTACGGCGGAGATGAGGCGAAGAAGGATATTCACGAAAGCAACGTTGCTTTTCTTAAGGCTTGTCGGGAAACGGCACTATACACAGCCGACAAGAAGGGCTGGTATATACTGCCGTGCTCGGACGGTGAAAATCCTTACACTCCCGAAAAGATAAATAAAGAATTATCGGCGCTGATTTACGGCTGATAACAGACAAAAGCAAGGTAATATAAAGTGTTGGAATTAAAGAAAATTGAACTAAGCGACAAGCAGTGGATAGATCCGCTTCTGAAGCTGTCTGATTTCAGAGGTTGTGAGTATAACTTCACAAACAACTTTGTGTGGAGCGGTGTTTACAACATTACTGTAGGACGTTTTCAGGATTTTTATGTATCAAAGCACGGGAACTGTTTCGTGTTTCCTGCAGGAAAAGGCGATACGGACGCACTGCTTTCAGAACTTAAAAATTACTGTGACAGTACAGGAATACTGTTTGAATTCTGCAGTATGGATATAAAGGACAAGCAGATGCTTGAACAGCGTTATCCCGGCATGTTCACCTTCGATACAAGCGAAGATCTGTACGACTATGTGTATCAGTCGCAGTCGCTTGCAACGCTCGGCGGAAAGAAGCTGCATTCAAAGCGTAATTATATAAACCGTTTCAAACAGCTTAACTGGAGCTTTGAGGATATTACGCCTGACAATATTGACGAATGCAAGCAGATGAGCCTTGAATGGTGCATACGCAACGATTGCGATAAAAGTGAAGATAAGTCGGAGGAAATGTGTGCTGTCGGAATAGGACTCGAGCATTTCTTCGACTTAGGTCTTGTCGGCGGTATACTGAGAGTCGATGGCAGGATACAGGCGTTTTCATACGGCGAACAGCAATGCAGTGACACGTTTGTGACCCACGTTGAAAAAGCGTTTACCGATTATGACGGAGCATATCCGATGATAAACTATATGATGGCAAACAGGTTCTGTAAAGGACTTGAATATATAAACAGGGAAGAGGATATGGGAGAGGAGAATCTCCGCAAGGCGAAGAAGTCTTATCACCCGTGTTTTATGGTTGAGAAGTTCAGTGCGGTTTATAATGCCGGGAAAGGACAATCAGAATGATATATGTATTTTTAGCGGACGGATTTGAAGAAACCGAGGCAATTGCCCCGATTGACATTTTAAAGAGATTCGGAAAAGAGGTAGTCACCGTCGGAATAGGCGGCGGTAAGATTACAGGCGCACACGGAATTACAGTTATTGCCGATATTACCGACAGCGATGTTATTATGACAGATAAGGTCGAGATGATAGTTCTTCCCGGCGGTATGCCCGGAACGCTCAACCTTGAGAAAAGCCCCGTTGTACAGGCGGCTATAAAATTTTGTGCCGATAATAAGAAAGCGATAGGTGCTATCTGTGCCGCTCCGTCTATAATCGGAAAGCTGGGACTTCTGAAAGGCAAAAAGGCAACTTGCTTCCCCGGCTTTGAACAATTCCTTGAGGGTGCAATGTTCACGGGCGACCTTGTAAATATTGATGATAACATAGTTACAGCAAAGGGAGCAGGTGCGGCTGTAGAATTCGGACTGGCACTCGGAGCATTACTCTGCGGTGAAGGAAAAGCAGAAAAGACAGCTAAGTCTTTACAGTGCAGATGAGCGTAAACGAGCAGAAAAAACAACTGAGAAAAGCCTTGCTCCAAAAGCGAAAACTGCTTTGTGACAGTGAAACGGCTGTTAAAAATGCCGCTATAACAGAGAATCTTTTAAGCCTTGAAAAAGTGCGGACGGCGGATATTATACTGCCGTTTGTTTCGACAGACGGCGAGGTAGATACGAGAGAATTCATAACGCAGTGCCTCAAAGCAGGGAAGAATGTCGCTGTGCCGAGATGTATAGACGGCAGTAATATGGAGTTTTGCGTGATACATACGTTTGACGATCTCGAAAAAGGTATGTACGGAATTGACGAGCCGAAAAAGAGCTGTGCTGTGATTGATGCCGCCGGTGCAGAAAACAGCGTGCTGATAGTTCCTGCACTCTGCTTTAATGCTAAAGGCTTCAGACTCGGTTACGGCAAAGGCTATTATGACAGATTTATAAACGGTTACAAGGGCTATACTGTCGGAGTATGCTATGAAGAATTTCTGACGGAGGATATACCTGTCGATGATTACGACAGATGCGTTGATATAGTCATTACAGAAAAACGGAAAGGACAAAAATATGGAGAATAATCCTATGGATTTAACTCATAAGGATGAAAATACCGAAAGCACCGAAGAACGCACAATTATGATGGATTCGATAAAAGCGCTTCATACAGGCGAAGTGCGGAACGAAGATTCATCTGATGACAGCGGATACGAAAGTGTTCCGGGCAGTGAAGAATCGCTTTCTGGGGACGGTGGGCCTGCGGAGGACGAGGTAACCGAAGAAGAATATCAGGAATATCTTGCGGCAAAAAAAGAACGCAACAAGAAAATCAAAGCGAAAAACCGCCATAGAAGAACGTTTTCACATATTCTCACAGGCGTTCTGCTGTCAGTTTTCATCATATCGATTTCTGCGTTTCTTGCTACATACATTGTAAAGTCGGCACTTGATTTTACGGGAATCGGAAAAACCTATTGTCAGGCCGAGATACATATAAATGAGGATTCGACAACAGATGAAATCGCTCAGGATCTTGCAAATCTCGGTATTATAAATATGCCGGACGTGTTCAAGCTCTATGCCAAAATGTTCGGCAAGGGTGATAAGTTCATAAAGGGTACTTTCACGGTTGACACAACTATGTCGTACAGTGCGCTTATTTCTGAGTTGCAGACAGTGTCTACTGTAAATCAGACGGTTTCAATACAGATAACCGAAGGTATGACTATTGATGAGATTGCTCAGATGATGGAGGATAACCGTGTCTGCCGTGCCGAAGATTTCATGGAGCAGTGCAAGACGCTCGGAGATACTTATAAATTCCAGAAACGTCTTGAGAATAAAAAGCTGAAATATTATCAGATGGAAGGATATATATTCCCCGATACATACGAGTTCTATATTCTTCCTGCCCTTGAGGACAATAAGGAGCTTGATACAAGCGAGTATGCCGCAGATGCTCTTGACATTATATATCAGAACTTCAATAACAAGCTGACGGCACGTTACTATAACCGTATGAGCGAGCTTGGGCTTACGCTTGACGAAACCATAACGCTTGCTTCGATAGCACAGCGTGAGGCGGATACTACGACCAATATGGGCAATGTTGCATCGGTATTCTTCAACCGTATGGCTGATGCGGAAGCATTCCCGCATCTTGAATCGGACGTTACCGTACATTATGTTGATGAGCATATAAAGCCGCATCTCACTACATCGCAGTACGATCAGAAAATGTTTGACGCATATAACACCTATAAGTGTGACGGTATACCGATAGGACCTATCTGCAACCCGGGACTTGACGCTATAAAGGCAGTGCTTTATGCGCCTGAAACAAGCTATTACTACTTCTGTGCAGACCCTGACACAACAGAAATGTATTTTGCAGAAACTATTTCGGAGCATGAGGAGAATCTCCGCAAGTGCGGACTGGATCATGCGATAGCCGAATAATCAAACAATCAATATTCCGCCGCAGAGCTTTCTGCGGCGGAATGTCATAATAAGGTAAAAGAAAGGTTAAATTTATGTTAGAGCTTTTATCGCCTGCGGGTGATCTTGAATGTCTTATGTCAGCCGTTGATTACGGTTGTGACGCTGTATATCTCGGAAGTACAATGTTCGGTATGAGAGCAGGTGCGGCAAAATTCGATCCCGAAACGTTGAGGAAGGGTGTTGAATACGCTCACGCAAAGGGTGCAAGAGTATATCTTACCTGCAATACCGTTCCGTCAAACGATGAGATAGAACTGCTCCCCGAATTTATAAAAACCGCATACGACTGCGGAATAGATGCCGCAATAGTAAGCGACATCGGCTGTATTGCTCTGATAAAGCGTACCGTTCCCGATCTTGAGATCCATGTTTCTACACAGGCGGGAGTGGTAAACTATGTAACTGCAAACGAGCTGTACAAGATGGGTGCGAAGAGAGTAGTGCTTGCCCGTGAGGTAGATATTGAAAATATAAAGCGTATAAGGGATAACATACCTGAGGATATGGATATTGAAGTGTTCGTTCACGGGGCAATGTGCGTTTCATTTTCCGGAAGATGCCTGCTTTCCGCTTTTATGACAGGCAGAAATGCCAACAAGGGCGAATGCGCTCAGCCTTGTCGCTGGAAGTATCACTTAGTGGAAGAAAAACGGCCGGGCGACTACTATGAGCTGTCGGAGGGCGATGGCGGCTCTTATATCCTTAACGCTAAGGATATGTGTATGATAGAGCATCTTAAAGAGCTTAAGGATGCAGGCGTTACCAGCTTCAAGATTGAAGGCAGAGCGAAATCCGCATATTATACGGCAACGGTAACGAATGCCTACAGAGCTGCGCTTGATGCAGTGAAAAACGGTGAACCGATTCCGAAGTGGGCGGTTGATGAAGTTTATAAGGTAAGTCACAGACAGTATTGCACCGGCTTTTATTTTAACAAGGATGACGCAAACCAGTATTACGAGAACAGCGGCTACATCCGTGAGTGCGACTTTGTCGGCGTAATTGACAGCTGTGAGGACGGCAGGGTGAATATCACGCAGAGAAACTATTTTACCGTTCACGATGACCTTGAAGTGCTGTCGCCCGGAAAGACACCTGTAAAGCTGGATATTCCTTATCTGATAAATTCAAAGGGCGAACAGACGGAGTTAGCAAACCGTGCGACAGAAAAGATGTACTTTGACTATCCCGTTTCTTTCCCTCCTCATTCGATAATAAGAAAACCGTTGAGCAAAAAGTAAACTACGGAGGTAACTATCATGCTGAAAGCTCCGCAAAACTTGTTCGCTACCGCTTATGACGGATCGGTGCGATCCGACTGGCAGACGGTAGAGGGCGCAGACGGCTATATATTGCAGTTCTATAATGCAGATGAACCGGAAAAGTGCATTAAAACACGCTATGCACAGAATAATTCAAAGCTGATACTTGGGTTTCGCAACGGCAGAAAGTATGTTGTACGGGTAAAAGCGTTCAGCTATCGTGACGGGAAAGAGGTATACGGTGAACTGTCACAGTCGGCAGAATTTACGCCGATGTGCCATCACCTTAAAGCTCAGAATGTAATTACGATGAACAAGGGTGAAACGTCGCAGATAGTATGGGAATGCAGAAATAAAGTGCCTGCCGTTACTTTTGAATGCGATGACAGCAATGTGGCGACCGTAACAAAGGGCGGACAGGTTACCGCTGTTTCGGACGGCGCGGCTGAGATAAAGCTGACGGCTGATGACGGTCAGACTTTTACTGTTAAGATAGTTGTCGGCAGGGATATGTCACGCTATCCGGCTACGGCAAGAATCATGCTCTGCGGCGATATAATGTGTTCGCTTGAGCATCAGCGGAAAGCCGCTTTGCGTTCGCTTGATTTTACAGACGCATTCGGAACGCTTAAAGAAACGGTCAGTTCAGCCGATTATTCTGTAGCGGTGCTTGAAACGACCTGCTTTGACGGAGCACCGTTTGAATATGAAAAGATACGCACAGACAGCGGAAGCCCCAATTGCAATTCTCCGTCCACCTTCATAGACGCAGTGAAAAACTGCGGATTCAATGCACTGGTAACCGCTAATAATCATAACTGTGATACAGGGCTTGAAGGGCTTCACGCTACCGTACAACGTATCAGAAACAGCGGTATGGCAAATATCGGTACGCTTGACGATGAAACTCATATTGCCGATATAAACGGCATAAAAGTAGGATTTGTAGCAGTAAATTCAATATCAAACGGGCTTGAGAAAAATATACCATCCGAAATTATCGGGAAATATGAGCCTGAACACTTCAGACAGCTTGTTGAAACGCTTAAAAATGAAGGCGCTGAATATATAATCGCATATCAGCACTGGGGTGTTATGAATTCCGTCACTGTCCGCAATTCTCAGATAAAGACAGCTGAATATATGGCACAGTGCGGCGTGGATCTTATTATCGGTTCTCATCCGCACGTTATGCAGAGGGTCGGTAAAATACACACATCCGCCGGCAGAGAGGTGACGTGCTTCTATTCTTTAGGCAATCTTTTGTCATCAATGAAAGAGCTTCGTGAAAACCGTGAGAGTGTAATTGTAAATCTGATTCTCACAAGGACCGAAAGCGGAGTAAAGTCTGATATATCGTGCATTCCGACGCTTTGCAAGGATACCTCCGACGGATATACGGTAAGCGTTCTTGACGGGTCGCTGACACAAACAGAACAGATTTCCGAAAATCGCATAAGAGATATACTCGGCAAGGAGGGCGTTATACGAAAACACCCTAAATTCTTGCTGCAAGGCTCAGCCGTGCTGAGAAATATTTTCCGTGACAGCGGCTTTTCTTATGACGATACCGCTCTTATTCTGTCGCCCTTATCGCTTGTAAGCAAAAAAAGTAATCTTTCGGGAAAAGCCGGCAGCCAAAGAAATAAAATTGATATAAATAAAAATTTCAAATCGTTTTTAGACGGTTCAGACAGCGATTATATCGTAATCGACCTTTATACTGCGGCGGCTGTTTCGTGCTACAAGTACGGCGACAGCTTCTATACGGCATCAGGCAGTTTTATTTCTTCCGATTTTTACAATTCCAATAAAGACAGGCTTGAAAAAATTTCTCCGCCTTTTGACGAAAAAACAGTAAAATCTGCGCTTAAAGAATATGCGAAAATTGTCTTGTCAAAATATGATAAGGATAAAATCATATTAGTGCGGTTAAAATTCAGCAATATCTGCGTAAAAGAAAATCAGCTAAGAAACGGTAAAAACAGAAATGTGCTGAATAAGCGGTTGAGGCTGTATGAGAATTATCTGATTTCGCTTTTACAGCCGGTGGTTATTGATGTTTCCGGCAATTATTTTATGTCGTCAAAAAGTGACAATATGATGTCCTTTGAGCCGCTTTTCTACGATGATGTAAGAATCAAGCTGAACTCAGCGGTAAAACGTATCTGCAAGGATACATATTTTTCTGCGCCGGAAATAAGGCTGCAGCTTATGCGTGTCATAAAGTACTATGATAATATGACGGCAAGAGCTTATCAATCTGAACTGCTTGACAGAAATTATGTATCGGACAGAATGGCAGAGCTTACGTCAAAACAGTTTGTCGCAGAAAATTTCGAGTATTTTGTATATCTGCGTGAAAATGAGATCCGTACCTATGATGATGCAAAAATCCTGCTTTCTGCTAAAGTCGCTGCAGAAAGGCTTATTTCGGCAATAAAAGCCGCTGAGTGTATTGACGGCGACCTTGGCGATTGCAGTTACGATGATATAAGGATTGTTTTCGATGAGAACTTCATTATAAAAAAGCAATTATCCCGTAAACTTTCTGAGGTTTACAGATATACTGTTCCCGATAACTGCGAACATATTTTCCTTATCAGAAACGACCGCAAATTGCTTGAAGACTACGAAGCACGGCACAAACCTGTATTGGTTGACATCTGGGGCAGCTGTATTTCCCGTGAATCCGTTAACTGTAATTCCTCAGGTATCTATGTCGATAAGTACATTTTCAAGCAGCCGTTTTTGCTTGCAGACGAGCCTGAAATACCTTTTGACAACGATTTGTCGGCTGATAAATTCTGCGGCAGTAAGTGGCGAAGACGCACTGTCAAAGAGGCTTTTTTGCACGAAGGAAAACGCATTTTATCTTGCAGTAATGCCGAATGGCTGATTGTTGATATGTACGACCTTATCTGCAATATGCGTAAGTACTGCGGTTCGCTTTTCGAGGTGGATGATTTCATACTTCGCACTGCTTTTTACAAGTCGATTTCCGATAAATGCGAAAGCACCTATTTATTTAACGAAAGAAGCCGTGAATATCTCAAAAGAGCGCTTGAAAACTTCTGCGAATTTGTCACAGAGCGCTATGAAAAAAACATTATTTTAATTAAAGCCGATCTTAAAGACCGTTATATTTCGCTTGACAATACGTTAGAAATGTTATCTGACAGTGACAACACGTTCAAAACCAAAAAAGCATTTATAAATGTATTTGAAGAAGAATTCGCACGTCTTACCGATTGCTGCGTAATTGATATTTCTAAAAGGTTTTATGCCGATGACCGCTTTGCACTTGGCGGTGCGCATATCGTCCATTATGAAGATGAGTTCTACCGTCAATGCTGTAAGCATATTACAGCTTTCCTCGGCCGTGACGACATCCGCTATACCGATAAGGTCGATGAGGAGTATATCGCTCTGAGAGATATGAAAATTAGATAAAGATTAGCTATCCCCGTACAGTTTAATGCTGTATGGGGATAGTTTTGTATATATGTCCGTTTTATTGGACAGGGGATATGGTAAAATTTATAATGGTAAGGTGAATGCACTTCTACACTTCTACACAACGAGAGCCGCACAGACTTTCGACTGTGCGGCTCAGGTTGGTGCTGAACTAAGATACAACATAAAAATTATTTCAATCCACCGATATTATCTACCGGACCTTTATATTATACAGTTTAAGCGATAAAAATGCAAGATGATATTAACCTAAGCAATGGATTTGTGGTTATGCATAAGAAATATTGTTTGCAATTGTTGATTTTTACGCTTGACATCAGTATTAATTACACATAACTAGAAAGTGATTTCAATAAATTCAACAAAATCTTTCAATGATTGGCAAAGAAATTACTTTTTCTTACAGAAAAGCATTGAAATTTACATTTGCTGATAGTATACTGAATTTAGTGATATAATTTGATTGAGGATTATTATGGATCATATTTCACATGTTAAAAATACAGGCGGCTTAGATAATGAAAGTGTTACCGAAGAAACAGTCAGCGAGCATTGTAATAAAACTGCTTTGTTGGCTCGTAGTTATTCAGCCCTGTTCAATATGGAAAGTACAGTTTTCGTTTCTGCTTTATTACATGACTTAGGAAAGTTAAATTACGATTTTGACGGATATATAAAGCACAAGAACGGCATTAAAAGAGGCGAAATCGATCACAGCTATGCGGGAGCAAAATTTCTTTTGGAACTGGTTTCAAACGATGATGATAAATATAAAAAAGAAGTCGCAAGATTAATTGCGAGAATCATCATTTCTCATCACGGACTGAATGATTGGTATACACGGAACAATGATGATTATTTTGATTACAGATGCAGTAAAAATGAACGTTATGACGAAATCAAGAGCAACATAAGCGAACTTATCTCTGATAGCGAACTTGATGAGTTACTTAATAAAGCGGCTGATGAATATCGCAGAATTTTTGAAAAGATGAAAGAAATCTGCTGTGTCAAAGACAGAAAACAATATTTCACAACATTAGCTTTTTATCACGGATTGTTGGAAAGACTGACCGAGTCCTGCCTTATTGACGCTGACAGGACGGCGACAGCAGAATTTATGGAAGGTGTTGAAATTACAGAACCGTCTGAAGATGAAATACAACGTAATTGGCTTGATATGAAACAGCGTTTGGATAACAAGCTGAGTAAATTTTCCGGAAGCGACAGTTTAATATCAAAACTGCGAATGAACATTTCGGACAGATGCTGTGCATTTGCCAAAAATGATGTAGGTATAGCTCAGCTTATTGTTCCTACAGGTGGCGGCAAAACGCTTTCGGCATTGCGTTTTGCGATTGAATATGCTGTTGAGCATAAAAAGGAACGCATTTTTTACATTTCTCCGTTTATGTCTATACTTGAGCAGAATGGCGATGTGATCCGTGAGATAGCGGGAGATGATAACTACCTTGAGCATTACTCCGATATGTATAGCAAGATTATCGATAATAAGCATAAGAATAATGATGAGGTTGCCGACGAGCTTGAGGACTATGAGCTGCGTTGCAGGCATTGGGATAAACAGGTTATTTGCACTACTATGGTGCAGTTCTTTGATACATTATTCTCGTCCAGGACCGAAGCTCTGAGAAGAATGCACAGATTTACTGATTCGGTAATCATAATTGATGAAGTGCAATCAATACCGATAAGGTGCGTATATTTGTTTAATCTTGCTATGAATTTTCTTTCCGAATTTATGGGATGCACGATAGTGTTATGTTCCGCAACACAACCTACATTTGAACAGTGCAAATATCCTATAATGCTTGACAAAGATAGCTCAATGACAGGGGATTATACAAAGGATTTTGAAGATTTTAAAAGAACTGAAGTTGTATCGTTGCTGAATAATCAGGGAAATACTTATGAAGAAGCTGCGGTAATATGTATGGACAAGTACCGTGAGAACGGGAATCTTCTGTTTGTAGTCAACACTAAAACTGCGGCGGCAGAAATATTCAGGAATGTAACGCAACTTAATGACGAAGAAGAAATCAAGGCGAAAGTGGTTCACCTCAGCACAAATATGTGTCCGGCACACAGACGCAAGGCAATTGATGATATACGCCGTATGCTTGATAATAATGAACGTGTGATATGTATAACGACACAGCTTATAGAGGCGGGGGTCGATATCAGCTTTAAATGTGTAATACGTTCAAGTGCAGGTCTTGATAACATAGCTCAGGCGGCAGGAAGATGTAACAGAAACGGTGAAGATGATTGCAGGAATGTATATATAATCAAACTGAAGGATGAATATATCGAAAAGCTCGGAAAACTTAAAGAGGCACAGCGCCAATGCGGTTTGATAGTACGAAAATACGGATGTGAGCAACTGTTGTCGGTTGATATTATGAAAAGATATTTTCGTGATTACTATGAAGATTGTGCCTGTGACAGTAAAGGTGATATGCTTGAATATCAAATCAGAAATTCAAATTACAGCCTTCTTGATCTGCTGTCTTGCAATATAATTTTCAGTAATGATAAAGGAAATTGGAGGTCAAGGCAGGCGTTCAAAACAGCAGGCGATAACTTCAGAATGATAGATAATAACACTATTGATATAATAGTGCCGTATAACGAAGAGGCGAGCAGAATAATCGAAGCTCTTAACGGTGAAACAACTATATCGCAGGCTCTTGAGCTTCAGCGTAAAGCACAGCAGTACATTGTAAATGTATACGATTATACATTTAAAAAGCTTGCTGAAAACGATGCTTTAAACGAGATTAAGGTAAGGCGGGATGAAAAAGTGTATATCTATGCACTGAAAAAAGAGTTTTACAATAACGCTACAGGGCTAAGTACAGAGGGCAAACCTCAGGAAGCAATGTTCGTCTGAGCTTGCTTCAAATATCGGATATATACAACACGATGTGTGACCTGTCTGTTAGAACAGGCTGACATAAATTTTAAAATGCAAAATACGGGTAAAAGCGAAAGCACAAGCCCGAAAATAAAGGAGGTAAGAATTTTGAGCAAAACCGAACACGATAATATTGTCGAGTTCAAGGTGAGCGGAGATTTAGCACTGTTTGCAGACGTGCTGACACGTCCTGGCGGAGAAAAATTCAGTTATCCCATACCTACTTATGAGGCGTTGAAAGGCATACTAATGAGCGTATACTGGAAGCCGACTATCATATGGGTGATAGACGAGTGCAGGGTGATGAATAAGATCTCTATGGAACGTAAGGGCATCCGTCCGATTAAATACGGCGGAGGCAACGACCTTTCGTATTACACCTATCTTAAAGATGTGGAGTACAGGGTAAGAGCTCACTTTGAATGGAATGACAACCGTCCGGAGCTTGAAAAAGACCGGAACGAAAACAAGCATCATAACATTGCAAAACGCATGATACAGCGTGGCGGAAGGCGTGATATTTTCCTCGGTACAAGAGAATGTATGGGGTATGTCGAGCCTTGCAGCTATGATGAAGGTGTAAGCTATTATCAGGGTACTGAAATTCCGTATGGCTTTATGTATCATGGCATTACTTATGCAGACGAAGCTGAGAGGGAAGAAGACAAGGGCAAACTTACCGTCAGATTCTGGCGGCCTGTTATGAAAGACGGGGTTATAAAGTTTGATCATCCGAATGATATTCCCGAATCTCAGAAAAGGCATATCCGTGATATGAAAATAAAGCCGTTTGATAAGGATCTTGATAATTTCAGCGGACTTGAAGAATTCGACTATATAGGCGGGGGTGATGATATTGAGTTGGACTGATGAATTGATGAGAGCATATGACATTCTGAATTCAACGAATGACCGGAATTTACTTCCGCTTTGTCATTCGACGCAGAATGCACAAATTACAATAGATATCAATTCAGATGGAACTATACCGTCAATAGGATTTGCAGAAAAAGTCGAAAAAGAAGATGCTGTTACAATAATTCCCGTAACAGAGGATTCATCGTCTAGAGGAGCGGGTATCAATCCCCATCCGCTTGCAGATAAACTGATATATATTGCAGGCGATTATCCTAAGTATGCAGACGTCAAAAAAAGCGACAACAGCGATTATTATAATGCGTATATCGAAAATCTGAAAAAATGGTGCGAGTCAGGCTATGCACTGCAGGAAGTAAAGGCTGTATACACTTATCTTTCCAAAGGCACTATAATTGCCGATCTGATTGACGCAGGGATATTCACTTTGAATGAAAAAGGCAAATTATCCGATGAAAAGATAGCCAATTACGATCCCGCAGAATGCTTTGTGAGATTCAGCGTTGACGGAAAAAAGCTATGGAAAGACGAGAGCTTGTATCAGGCGTATATAGCGTATGCCTGCGGCGATTGTGCGACTTCGGATATTTGCTATGCTTCAGGCGAACACGGCGGTATAACATATAAGCATCCGTCTAAAATACGAAATACCGGCGATAAGGTAAAGCTGTTTTCCACAAACGATGTAAGCGGTTTTTCATATAGAGGAAGATTTGCGGATAAAACTCAGGCTACCGCAATCAGCTTTGACTACTCGCAGAAGTTACACAATGCGCTTAAATGCCTGATAAAAAAGCAAGGCTATATTGTAGACGGTCTGTGCATTCTGGTATGGGAAAATAATCTTGAAGAAATTCAAAAGCCTTTTGAGGGATGCAGCTTTGATGACGATGAAGATGGCTATATTCCTGAAAGCAACACCGGCGAAATAAACAAAACGCTTACGATAGCTTCTATTACGGGTACCAAAAACAAATACAAAAGCGATTCTAAAACTCTTTTGATTATGTTCGACAGTGCTACAACGGGAAGACTTTCAATGACGGAATATGCTGAGGTTGCAACCTCGGATTATCTTTCTAACCTTGAAAAATGGCATAGAGATACCTCGTGGATATGCTATGGTAAACGCCGTTCTTTTTCTGTATACGAAATTGCCGCCTGTGCTTATGGCAATGAAGAAGGAAGTGTGCTTAAGCCGGGCGAAAAAACAAAAAAAGATGTTTATCAGCGACTTATTCCGTATATCGTATGTGGCGGAAGAATACCGCAGGATATAGTAAACCAACTGTTCATCAGAGCTTGCAGATACAATGCCTTTGATAATAAAAGCAACAACTGGCAAAGAGTTGTTAACTGTGCCTGCGGTATGATACGAAAAAGAATTATCGAAACAAAAGGAGAGTGTACAATGTCACTTGAAAAAGAATGCTGCGACAGAGATTATCTGTACGGCAGACTGCTTGCAGTAGCAGATTATGCGGAAGGTTCAACGTATGACGATAACGAAAACCGACCGACTAACGCAAAGCGCTTGATTGAGGCATTTTCAAATCACCCGTGCGAAACATGGAAGGTGCTTTGTCTGAGTCTCAGACCGTATCTCAACAGAATGAATATCGGTAAGAGAAGTTATTTTGAGCGTATGATAAATCAGATCACAGCAATGTTCCCGTTGGATTCCTACAACGATAATTCACCGTTGTCTTCGGAATTTCTGCACGCATACAGCTGTCAGATGAATGATTTTTTCACAAAGAAAACAGACGATAACAAGGAGGAAGAATAATTATGAGCACATTAGCAAACAAGGTTGATTTTGAGGTTATTATCTCAGCAACGGACGAAAACCCCAACGGCGATCCTTTAAGCGGTAACCGTCCCAGAATAAATTCAAAGGGTCTGGGTGAGATTTCAGATGTCTGCATCAAGCGTAAGATACGCAACAGACTTCAGGATATGGGCGAAAGAATATTCGTACAGAGTGATGACAAGTGTGATGACGGATGTGACAGCTTAAGAGCAAGAGCGGAATCTTGCGATGAACTCAAAAAAGCATCTTCAGGCAAGAATACTAACAAGGATGAATACGCAAGGATCGCTTGTGAACAGTGGATAGATGTCCGCAGCTTTGGTCAGGTTTTCGCCTTTAAAGGTGATGCGGTTTCTGTTGGCGTAAGGGGTCCGGTATCAATCAGCATTGCAAAGAGCGTATCTCCTATTGAAATAATCAGTATGCAGATAACAAAGAGCGTAAACGGAGAGAGCGGTAAGAACGGTAAAGCTTCTGATACTATGGGTACAAAAAACCGTGTTGGTTTTGGTCTGTATGTATTCAAGGGCAGTATTAACTGCCAGCTTGCTGAAAAAACAGGCTTCAGCGACGAAGATGCGGAAAAGATAAAAAAGGCACTTGTAACGTTGTTTGAGAACGATTGTTCTTCAGCACGCCCCGAAGGAAGCATGCAGGTGTGCAGAGTTTACTGGTGGAAGCATGACGGTAAAACACCTAAGGTATCTTCTGCAAAGATACATAATGCTGTTCAGATAAAGGAAAAGGCTGAGCTTAAAGGAAATGAACCTAATTCTGTAGCCGATTATGATATTATACTCAACAATCCCGAGGGTGCAGTACAGCCTGAGATAATTGACAATATTTAATGAGCTACAGTGAAGATGAATATCTGATGATTTCCGGCATACAGCATTTTGTGTTTTGCAAACGACAATGGGCATTATTGCACATTGAACAACAATGGAACGAAAACTACCTCACGGTTGACGGCAACATTCTTCATCGTAATGCACACGACGGAGATTTTACCGAAATGCGAAGGGATGTTATTGTTACCAGAAGTATGCCGGTTTCTTCATCGGAATACGGTATCAGCGGTGAATGCGATATAGTTGAATTCCATAGGTCAAAAGACGGAATATGTCTTTTTGGCAGAGAAGGGAAGTACAGCGTTATTCCCGTAGAATATAAAAGGGGAAGACCTATTGACAGCGACTGTAACGATCTTCAGCTTATCGCACAGGCTGTTTGCCTTGAGGAAATGCTGTGTTGCAGCATACCGTACGGATATATGTATTATGGGCAGATAAGGCGCAGGGTAAAAGTTGAGTTCACCGATGAATTAAAAGTAAGACTTTCGTCTGTGTTGAACGAAATGCACAGGCTGTATAAAGCACACCATACACCTGTTGTGAAAAAGAACAGGTGTTGTAATGCTTGTTCGATGAACAATTTGTGTTTACCGTCGGCAACATCTTCGTCAGCATCGGAATATATTAAAAATCGCTTGAAAGGGGACAGTATATGAGAAAGCTCAGAAATACGCTTTATGTGATAACACCTGACAAATATCTGTCCCTTGACGGCGAAAATATAGTAATGCACAGCAAAGACGATACGCAAACACGTCTTCCTTTGCATAATGTCGAGGATATTGTGATATTCGGCGGCAGGGGAGCCAGTCCTGCATTGATGAATAAATGCACTGAAGATAATATCGGGCTTACATTTATGAGCCGCAGCGGAAAATTTCTTGCAAGAGCAGAGGGAGCAATCAGCGGAAATGTGTATATGCGACGGGAACAGTTCAGAATAGCGGATGATGAGGCGAGAAGTCTTTCTGTAGCAAAGAATTTTATTATCGGAAAACTGTTTAACAGCCGCTATGTTATCGAAAGAGCAGTAAGAGATCATTCTTTACAAGTTGATGTTGATAAACTGAAAAACCGTTCCGACCTTCTTTCACAGGCTATAATCAAGTGTCAGAGCGTTTCTGATATTGATACTTTGCGTGGAATCGAGGGAGAATCCGCACAGCTCTACTTTTCGGTTTTTGATGAATTTATACTTCAACAGAAAGATGAGTTCCGTTTTGTAACAAGAAGTAAACGGCCGCCGCTTGATAACGTCAATGCTTTACTGTCTTTTTCGTATTCTGTTGCAACCGGTATGTGTACCTCTGCACTTGAAACCGTAGGACTTGATCCTTACGTCGGGTTTATGCACACAGACCGCCCCGGCAGACGTTCGCTTGCACTTGATCTTGTAGAAGAATTCCGAGCGATAATGTGCGACAGATTTGTTATAAGTCTTATCAACAAGCGTATTATAAATAACGGCGATTTTGAGAAGAAGGAAGATGGCGCAGTATTATTAAGCGAAGACGGCAGAAAGGTCTTTTTGACGCATTGGCAGAACAGAAAACAGGATATTGTTATGCATCCGTTTTTAAAGGAAAAGGTTGAATGGGGCCTGCTTCCTTATATACAGGCACTTCTGCTTTCAAGATATATCCGAGGCGATCTGGATGAATATCCTATGTTGCTCTGGAGGTAGTTATGCTTCTGTTAATAACTTATGATGTAAACACCGAAACATCGGCCGGCAAAAGTCGACTTAGGAAAGTTGCAAAACAATGTCTCAATTACGGTATCAGAGTTCAGAATTCGGTTTTTGAATGTGTTGTAGATGCAACTCAGGCACACGAACTGAAATTTAAACTCAAAGAACTTATTGATACAGAAAAAGACAGTCTTAGATTCTATAATCTTGGCGATAAATACTCAAATCGTATTGAGCATTACGGAGCTAAGTCCGCAATCAAGGTTGAAGAACCTTTGATTTTTTAAATTTGTGCGAATGTGTAGTGCGCAGAATTTTCCGTAGACATTCGCACACGATAATTTACTTATAAAGGAAATTATCAAAGCGCAAATTTAGTTATTAATGATTTTATTGAGGGAAAATGTCCGAAATGTGATATTTAGCTTCAAAATAAAGATAATCATTGTATAAATTTGCTGTCGCCCTCTTCACGAGGGCGTGGATTGAAATTTTTTTTAAAGTAGCCATAATTACACCTTGAACACGTCGCCCTCTTCACGAGGGCGTGGATTGAAATATTAGAAAGACAAAAATACCTATACCTAAACCAAGAGTCGCCCTCTTCACGAGGGCGTGGATTGAAATGAAGCTCTGGAAGTACAAATACAAGTTGTCGTATGTCGCCCTCTTCACGAGGGCGTGGATTGAAATAGCGTGCCGAAGTCACATTGAAGCAGACCGAGCGTCGCCCTCTTCACGAGGGCGTGGATTGAAATATCTAATACTTCTTGATACTCAAAATCCATTCCTGTCGCCCTCTTCACGAGGGCGTGGATTGAAATAGTATAAATCTGAAAATATTGCTCAGATACCGTGTCGCCCTCTTCACGAGGGCGTGGATTGAAATAACGAATTTTGCGCCGCTGTAAGAACGGTATCCGGTCGCCCTCTTCACGAGGGCGTGGATTGAAATAAAATTACGAAAAAAATGGAACTAAATTTGATTAGTCGCCCTCTTCACGAGGGCGTGGATTGAAATATCATCCGTACCTCTCGTATATCCGTCAACGGCGCGTCGCCCTCTTCACGAGGGCGTGGATTGAAATATATTACTTGTTAAAGTATTATTGTAAGTTGTAGGTCGCCCTCTTCACGAGGGCGTGGATTGAAATCCCTCGTTCGAGGGGAAAAACCACAAATCTTATGTCGCCCTCTTCACGAGGGCGTGGATTGAAATGTCAGTATAAGTAAATCCCAGTCCAAAGCGGAGGTCGCCCTCTTCACGAGGGCGTGGATTGAAATCGATTTTTATCTGTTCGGGGTCGGGCAAAGTTTGAGTCGCCCTCTTCACGAGGGCGTGGATTGAAATGACCACGCTTTAAATAAAAATCTATCCATTCGGTAGTCGCCCTCTTCACGAGGGCGTGGATTGAAATCAATTAACGACATTGAAAATAGGCTTGTATGAATTTGTCGCCCTCTTCACGAGGGCGTGGATTGAAATTCTGAACCTGATTACTTAACCACACCCGAAGCAGCGTCGCCCTCTTCACGAGGGCGTGGATTGAAATACACATAAAATCACCACCTATCCCAAGAACGCAATGTCGCCCTCTTCACGAGGGCGTGGATTGAAATCTAAAACGCTGCTCTTGCAAAAAATCAGAAAACAAAGTCGCCCTCTTCACGAGGGCGTGGATTGAAATATAAAACAAGGAACACAATACATAGGATATAATTGTCGCCCTCTTCACGAGGGCGTGGATTGAAATAGCTTGCTCTTGATACTGACAACTATCATGTTACGTCGCCCTCTTCACGAGGGCGTGGATTGAAATATCGTCCGTACCTCTTGTATAGCCGTCAACCGCAGGTCGCCCTCTTCACGAGGGCGTGGATTGAAATCTAAATTTTTTAAAATTTGATTGAAGCTTGACAAGTCGCCCTCTTCACGAGGGCGTGGATTGAAATGATAAGCGAATGCTTTAATCTTAAAACATACTCGGTCGCCCTCTTCACGAGGGCGTGGATTGAAATTTGTATAATATCTGTTAAATATAACTCATCAAAATGTCGCCCTCTTCACGAGGGCGTGGATTGAAATTGTGTATTCGCCATCATCATCATTTATATAATAGTGTCGCCCTCTTCACGAGGGCGTGGATTGAAATATCGTCCGTACCTCTTGTATAGCCGTCAACCGCAGTCGCCCTCTTCACGAGGGCGTGGATTGAAATCGTTTATTTTGATTGTATCGCCAACTTTAACGGGTCGCCCTCTTCACGAGGGCGTGGATTGAAATTAAAGGAGGTATTGCGACTTGCCGATATTCTGTAGTCGCCCTCTTCACGAGGGCGTGGATTGAAATCCCTCGTTCGAGGGGAAAAACCACAAATCTAATGTCGCCCTCTTCACGAGGGCGTGGATTGAAATATTTTCCAAAATTTGCGAACCCTTATTTACATTAGTCGCCCTCTTCACGAGGGCGTGGATTGAAATATAATATGATTTATTTCCATAACCGCAAATATTTGTCGCCCTCTTCACGAGGGCGTGGATTGAAATTATTGTATCAAGATAAGGAAGTGCCGCTTGCGCGGTCGCCCTCTTCATGAGGGCGTGGATTGAAATGGGCTTATGTATGAGTTTGCAAAGCTGTCCCCGTCGTCGCCCTCTTCATGAGGGCGTGGATTGAAATGACGAGTGTCAGCGATTGGGGCTGGAGTGCAGCGTCGCCCTCTTCATGAGGGCGTGGATTGAAATCTCCGGTATCTTTATAAATAAGCGGATTTGTTACAGTCGCCCTCTTCATGAGGGCGTGGATTGAAATTTGTTGTCGCCGACTGCCTGCTGGATTGCAGTGTGTCGCCCTCTTCATGAGGGCGTGGATTGAAATCCGAGCGAGTATGTGCACCTCTGCGTATTAAGGCGGTCGCCCTCTTCATGAGGGCGTGGATTGAAATGGGAGTTTATCTGCGATATCAACTGCTCACCCCGTCGCCCTCTTCATGAGGGCGTGGATTGAAATTCAATATATTTGTATTTAGGCATATTTATAACGGTCGCCCTCTTCATGAGGGCGTGGATTGAAATTGGTTTGCGAATATCCCAGTAACGCAATAATGCTGTCGCCCTCTTCATGAGGGCGTGGATTGAAATATAACAAAGTTATAAGATTTTACATCTTTAGGATGTCGCCCTCTTCATGAGGGCGTGGATTGAAATAACGCAGTCATCAGTATGGGTAAAACCCAATCCGTCGCCCTCTTCATGAGGGCGTGGATTGAAATGCATTAATGCCGATTACAACACCCCATATATTTCGTCGCCCTCTTCATGAGGGCGTGGATTGAAATAACTTGCACCGCACTTGCTTCCGATAGCCGGGATGTCGCCCTCTTCATGAGGGCGTGGATTGAAATATTATATTTATCAAATATAGTATTGCAACCCTTTAGTCGCCCTCTTCATGAGGGCGTGGATTGAAATATGTTGTACCTGCTGAAGCAGAAAATTTAAAAGAAGTCGCCCTCTTCATGAGGGCGTGGATTGAAATTTATGTGCTTAACTCCGCCCAATCGCCTTGTATGGTCGCCCTCTTCATGAGGGCGTGGATTGAAATGTAAAATTTGGGATACGTTATACGAATAAGCACAGGTCGCCCTCTTCATGAGGGCGTGGATTGAAATGTCTTCATAAACTATCATTTGTGCATTCCCTTCATGTCGCCCTCTTCATGAGGGCGTGGATTGAAATAATGCCGATAGCGTACTTTACGTTTGTACCTACCGTCGCCCTCTTCATGAGGGCATGGATTGAAATTTCAGTGCTTGACTTGATACGCTGTAACTCACGATGTCGCCCTCTTCATGAGGGCGTGGATTGAAATGGTCGTGAAGCACTTTGACAACTCGCTTTCCGTAGTCGCCCTCTTCACGAGGGCGTGGATTGAAATTGACAGTGAGCCTATGCACATGATGTCATGGTATAGTCGCCCTCTTCACGAGGGCGTGGATTGAAATAAGCGTTGACGTGCTTAACGCAATCCGCAACAGCGGTCGCCCTCTTCACGAGGGCGTGGATTGAAATGTTGGCATACAGCCATATGGCGTATTTGCGACTTGTCGCCCTCTTCACGAGGGCGTGGATTGAAATCCACAAGCATAAGCCCCCATCGAGAGCCGACTGGTCGCCCTCTTCACGAGGGCGTGGATTGAAATTGAGCAACACTTCTGCGGATATGCAGGATGTTCCCGTCGCCCTCTTCACGAGGGCGTGGATTGAAATAAAAAACAGAACACAGCCGTTAAACACGCAAGCTGTCGCCCTCTTCACGAGGGCGTGGATTGAAATCTTAATGCGCAGGAAGTTACAAGTGCGGTTAAAGGTCGCCCTCTTCACGAGGGCGTGGATTGAAATCCAATTTTATAGTACCAAAACGGTATCAAAATGAGTCGCCCTCTTCACGAGGGCGTGGATTGAAAAGGTCACGGCTGACAGCTACTACAACAAAGAGAAAGTCGGGCTCTTAATCCACATGATGCTTGCTCACCCACGGTACACAGGAATGGGGTACAGTATCTTGTCAGGCGATTCCCGAAGCATTCCTTTGCGCTACATTGACAATCTCGATGCGAAAATGTATATGTGTGAAGAGAATTACGAGAAGTTAGAACCAGGGAAAATCACGGAAAAGAAGCCTTTTGGCCTTGATAACCGAATTTATAAGCCCAATTACGAAAATAACCTTGAACCCATTGGATTCAAGGTTAAAGCGGAAGTTCTGATTTGAACTTCCGCTTTTGGTTTTATATTAAGTTAATCTCTGTCAGTCGGTCATACGATAACGCTTCCCAATGTGCGAGCGTATTTCTCGCATCACGCATTTTTTTCAGCATTTCAAACTCCGGTAAGTCGATGATTTTTTGTGAACGGCAGATAAAGTACAGTTGTCCGATCTCCAAGTCAGTAGCCTTGTCAACAACATCATTGTTTGAGCTTTTGATTGGAAGAAAGCGTGAGATCTTGCTTTCGTACTTCCTGATGAGGTCAGCTCGGAAATTTTCAATCTTTGGAAATACAAGTTTTATCTGAGCTTCCCATACAGCCATTCTCACTCGTTCTTTAAGATTAGTGACCTTTACCTCGTTTTCTTCAAAGACTTTTGCTGAAACATTGTAAGGATTCTGTATCAGGTTTGTTCTTCTCGATGCGAGCATTGCTGCAAGCTCCACGTTGTTGTGCGCTATGTTGCTTGCGACTTCACATAAGTACATCTTTTCAGCTCTGCTGCATTTAAGGTCAGAAACCAATGTAAGACAAAGCATCATGCAGTCGTAGTCAGTTACATAATCGTTATACCTGAAAGTTGTCAGATGTTTTGAGCCCGGTACATTCATACCATCTAAGATAATAATGAACACACCATGTTCATGTACATCTTCACAGTTTTCAAGGTACTCGACAACAGAAGATGCCCATTTGGAAGCATCATCCGGCTTTATGTCCGTAAGACAAACATAACGTTTGTTCAGCGGAGTCACTTTATTCTGTCCAAGAAACCTTTCAGGACTGCCGTGTGTTGTTGGCCAATACTTCTTTTGCTCCTCTTTACTACAATAGCGTTTCATAAGATAAGAACCTGGATCTTCTACCTTTGAAACATCAAGTACATCAAATGTCCTGTTGTCATTGGCATCTGCGAGCTTTTGCTCAAGAGTTTCCGTCATAATATCCAGCCACGGAATATCTGTATCAAATAGGAGCAGTACGGACTTGTCATCAGCCAGCGTGTCTTTCAGATCATCAAGAAATCTTGCGGAGTTGACAAGCCTGCGCCACCAGAGTTCACCTGTCATACTGTTACAGCCTCCTCAAAGTATTCGCTGATGCTCTTTTCTACCTGTTCCTGATTGCCGAGATACTTGCGGAAACCGTCCGTTGCAAAGCGGTAATTTCCTTCCATAACCGTGATAACATTCAGATCACACATTTCATTAAGTATTTCAGACAGCTGTTCAGGTTTCAGAATAGTAACACGGTTGATGCGGTATTCCTCAGCAATTTTCAGAAGATCAGCTTCGGTGTAGCCCTTATCGTTCGGCTCTGCATAGTACAGATATGCTATGATAAGTGCTATGATATGGTAGTTGCTGTGTCCCTCTTCCTCTGTGAACAGCGTAGCTTCAAACTTCTGATCTACAAGCTCTGTGAAAGCCTTGTCTGAAAGAACCTTCTTGTAGTGGCTCTCCGTTACTTCATATGTCGGAGTGGAGGATTCGTTATATCCTGCGTAATCTTCGTTCTTCATAGCTTCCAGGAGCTTCTGGCAATAGAACTGTATCAGACCGGGATAATTGTATGTAGAAGCAAGAATGTTGTCAATGATCTTCTGATTGAATTTGAAACCGAGATAAGCAAGTATGCTGGTCAGGAGCTTTGTGGCTTCTTCACGGCGGAACTGCTTTATAGTGATCGGTGTCAGGTGTATCAGATTTGAATTCATGTGCATTGACTTTCTGTTATAACGGCTGAGATTATGCAGACCTGCCATAACCAGCTTGAATCTGTCGGAAGGCAGATTTTTCAGTGCTGTGATCGGCTGATCTTCTGTTTCACCGCTTGTTGCGATAAAGGTGTCGGCTTCGTCCAGCATAAGGAGCAGGTAGTTGATACGCTTTTTAGGATCATCGCTCATCAAGCGTCTTTGGATATGTCCTGCAAGTTCGTTCCAAGTTTCACACTTGCAGTCTGCGTCAAGAATATCTTCAAGTATCAGTTTATCGCAGACCACTTTGAGAGCATCTGCCGCTGTCATATCCTTGATCTCGATCCAAACGGCTCTGTCTCCGTTAGCGTTTCTGTCAATGTTCTTTCTTGCCATTTTCAGCAGAGCGCTCTTTCCGAGCTGTCTGCCGCCGTATACGAGGTTTGCACCATCGGGAGATTCGATAGAGGTGAGTTCGGTCTCTCTGCCAGTGAACAGCTCAGGCGGCATATCCTGTCTTGATGCTTCTACAAACGGCTGATAGTAAGCAAACGGCAGTGTGACAGCCAGAAGCCTTCTCAGAACAGTATTCTCGGCATAATGCTTTGCCAGATAGAAAAGAATAACACGGTCAATAACAATGAATGTTTTGGAGAACGACTTTTCTTCTTTTATCTTTCTTGCAAGCCTTCTGCGTTCCTCGATGTTCAGTGCGAAGTCCAACAGAACAAGAGTGTGCTTAGCCGTTGAATTTGCCGATCTGAACTTGTCCATAAGTGCATCGCAGTTGTATGTTCCATAAAGGCAAAGCACACGGAAGCCCTCAGTTTCGCTCTTTGAGCCAAAGGCAGGAATGTGATGGACATAGTTTACCTTGCCGATCTGCTTTCGGCAGAATACATGATATGCTTCAAAATCTATGCTTTCATCGGGATCAATAGAAACGGGCTTGAATCCCAGCTTAGTCAGGAGGTTTGACAGCAGTTCCGTATTTGCCGGGCCTCCTCTCGGGATCCAGTTTTTGAGCAGATTTGCACCGCCCTTAGTCTCTTTACGGGCGTTGTTTGTCAGAACTTGCAGAGCCTTTTCAAGATCCTTTTTGCCCGAATACTCATAAATAGTATCAGCTATGTTACGGCCTGCACCGCGCACAGCACGGGAGTTGGTGGCATATTCGTCTATAAATTCCTTAAAATAGCCGAAAGGCTCGTCTGAGTAGTCAGATATAGCGTTTACATCACCACGAAGGATACAGCCCATGATGAATTCAGCCGATGAGAAATTCTGATCGTTTATCTTCGCTTCTATCATTTCCTTGCTGAATACACCAAAGTTGTAGTTAGGATTGCTTGCAATATCATCAAGCTGGCGCATAAGCTGTTCGCCCTTCTTTTCGGCCTTGACGGATATATCATGCCTCAGCACTTCAAGAAGTCTGACATAGAAGCCGTAATCTCCTGTTATCTTGCTGATACGGTACCAGTCATCGGCTATTGACCAAATCTTATCCTTTTCACCGTTGATATTGGAGATTGTACCATAGCTTTCACAAAGTTCAAGCTCAGCATAGAAGTCCTGGCTCTTGGTCTCAAAGCGTTGTCTTGCCTGCTTGAGACAATCGTTGTACTGTGCCAGATCCTTATGCTCGGTGATCTCCTTAATGTCCATATCATCTCCGTAAGCTTTGATAAGACGTGCAGTACGGAAATTATGCTTGGATTCATCGTTGCTGAGTATTTCTGTGAAACGCTCATGGAGTTCAGGGTGAGACTTTGAAGCGTGTCTTTCAATTCGTGAAAGTATGTTGAATCCGGGGACACCGCAGAATGTAGACTGCATTTCCGGGAGATAGCTGTCATTCAGCAGTACGTCTTCACCTTTGAGGAAGTCGATGAAGAAATAGCGCCTTGACTTATTGTTGTATGTACCGTTCATCTTAGCCAGTATTTCCTCAGCGGCTCTGCGTATGCTTTCTGTACCCCAATCAAAACCGTTATTCAATATAGAATTGCAGGAAGTGATTATGTCATTCAGCTCGCTGATCACTTTTGGTGCAAGTTTATCATAGTGAGAAGAAACATAATTATTATCATTACTGCTCGAATGTTCAGCAACAGAAAGCCAGTCACAGATACATGACAGTATGCGGCGTATTGTGATAACAACGTTGTTGCGCTTGCTACCCTTGATCTTGTCATGAGGCCTTGAAATGTGTCTGCCTTCATCAAGGATAACGTCCCTTGCCTTATCCCAATATCCGTCGATGAATTTATCCATTTTTTTAATGTCAATGTTATCAATCAATGCTGTTTTTCCTGAACGGATAAACAAATCAGTGATCGCTTTTTTTGCATACTGATACTTATTAATATCATTTTCGGCAACGATATTCAGGCAGGTTCTGAGTTCACTGTCATCGTTAGAGAACATAAATTCACGAAGTCTGCGGACTTGTCCCTGACTTTCAAATACATCGTTGCGCATATCTACGGATTCACAGCAAGCCTGTGCTTCTGCAATAATAGATTCAAGTACATGAGCGCTGGTTTTATAGCCTGCAAATGAATCCATACCATAGCCGGTGTTTTCACGAAAAGATACAAGATCATTTATCAGCGGAAGCAGTGCAGGATACTGTTCCAGACCATAGTCCTCTATAACAACTGCAAAGTCACCGAGGCTATAGTCGGGAATAGACGGTGTGTTGAAAAGTGCATACAGAGCAGAAGCTGCAAACATGGAATGTGCCGTATACGGTAAATACTTCTGCACTTCTTCATAAACAGCTAGTATCTCTGTGCTGAGATACTCCGTATCCATGAGTGGACTGTTAAAAGCGTAAGCAGCTGCTGTATCTATCGCCTTGATTGTCTGTCCGACATAGACAGTCTCACCGTTTTCATCTGTTCTTGTTTTCTTAGATGATGCAGAAACTGCCGATGCACCGTTAAGATAAGCGAGGAGACAGTAAAGGTGGTCTGCGTCAAAGCTGAAAGCCGTTGAGATAACTGTCGTATCGTCCAGATCGAGTACATCGAAACCGTCAGCATCTTTATATTCCTCATAAGCTGTCTGGAGCGATTCCTCCGGCTCAGAAACAGCTTCGTTTATCATATCATCTTCATCGTCAAAGCTGTCTTCGTCGGTTTCATCGTTGTTTTCGGCAGCAGATTCAGCTTTCTTGGCTTCAAGTTTCTTCACCAAAGCCTGTCTGCGTTCACTTTCGGCACACAGACCGGCATATTTTTCTGCATTTTCATAATCTTCTGCTTCAAAATACAGTTCGGCAAGTTCGGTATATGCAAGAGTGTCTCTCTGAGCATAACGCTCTTTAATTTTATTGCGTTTTACAATATCAAGCCAGTCAAGCATTTCGCTGATAGCTGAACGGTAGTTTTTCATAAGCCTGTAGCAGCGTTCTTTTCCTATGGTATAATGAAGTATACGTCCCAATTCACTCGGAGCGCATAACTCCATAAGTTCATTCAGAACACGGAGAGCATTTTCGTAATCCTGGATCTTAGAGTAGAATTGCTGCAGGGCTTCAAGAGTTTTGGGATTCTTTGAAGTACGGTTTGAATATTTTTCAACAAACGCACGAAGCTCCTCTAAGTAGCCGAGTTCCTCGTTCTCGTTGCTGAGAGCAAGGTAGCACATAATGACCTGAGCAAAGGCGACTTCCCACTCTTCATCATCCATGTGCTGTTTATAGATCTCCATAGCGCCTGTGAAGTCTTTGTTTGTAAACAAATAATTAGCAGAAGCTATTGTGATTCCGTTTAAGTTTATGGATTTAGAAACAACAGGCTCGGACTTTGGCTTAGAAGGTTCTATGCCTCGCCTCATAACGGAAACAACATATTTATTTGCCATTTTAGAAAGTGTAAATTTTACGTTGATAGGCTCAAACTGTTTTGAGAATATATTCTTGACCTGATTTTGAAGCGATGCATCTTTGATGTCCTTAACCGCAAAAGGATATTCTCTGCCGTCATCGTCTTTGACTGTACCTTTCCATTCAAAATAGTTATAAGTAACTATCTTTCCTTTATGTTCTTTAGTAATGTCAGGCTCAGTGTCAGACACAGAGGACTTAATTTCAGCTGATTCTTCCTTTTCATCAACAGGAACTTTTGAAAGAAAATCAGTTATTTTATTTTCAATCTCATCAGAAGGATAAAACTGTCGGAGTCTTTCAGAAAGTATCTTGGCATCAGACAGCTCTGTATTGTACTTCACATAGTCCTTACCCAATACTTTAAGGACTTCTAAAAGATTTTCTTTTATTTCTTCTGATGATGTGTGTTTCAGAACATAATCTATTCCTGAAATATCCTTTGAAATAACTGATGCTTTCCTCAGCACTTCTGATGCTTCAGCAATTTCTTCCGGCGATCCTGATAACAGATAAACTGCAGAGAAGGCCGCTGCCAGCTGATACAGCCCGTTGTACTTTTCAGAGCCCTGATAAGCGGCACAGTATGCGTAACGGTAGTTTCCTGCATAGAAGAATGACTCCGAAGCCGCACTGTATTCATTATGGGAAAGCTGAATGTGTGCGAGCATAAAGTTTACTCTGGAATTGAAATCCCACTCGTTATCCTCGATAATATCCCATATAAGATTTATTGCTTCATCGTACTTTGTTTCCTCGTGGCTCTGCAAATAGCTTTGAAATTTATTATAAGGCTGTTCAAAGGCCTTCTTTTCATGTGGTTCCATTGCTTTGTAAGCCCGTGAAACTGATTCTTTATCACCCTTCAACTGTTTTATTTCTATGGTCAAAGGCTTTACTTCAACTGTTAAAGGTTTAGGCTTAGCGGCAGGCTCGGTTACTTTTGCTGAGGCAGAAACAGAAACAGCAACTGTGTTATCTGCAAGAGATGGCTCTTGCATAACGATTGTATGCCGGCCGTACTCGTCAACCATTCCGATTTGATCATACCTGATCGTTGCCATTGACGTAACCTGAACAGAGAGCGATTCTTTCCCATCATTTTCAGCAATTATTCCTTCAATGATCTGTCCTGACAGGTTAGTGAAGCGAACGCGACTTCCCGGCAAAAGCGCAGAAAGCTTATTGTCTAACAAACTCATAATAAACCTCCTAATAAAAATAGTTTTATACAATTGGTCGGCTGTATAAGATTATTATACTATATTTTTGGCTAAAGTTCAATAATATTTTATGAAATATGACAATATATCATTGTAGGATTTCAATAGAAGGGTGACAAAAAGAAAAAAGATTGGCAGAAACGCTTGACATAATCTATTGGAAAGGCACTGCAATTTTGCTTTACCGGAACAATGAAAAAATAAATTTTTCTTGACTGAGGTATAAAAAATGATATAATTATATTTAGCTGAAATTCTGAGTATTTATGGGGACTATAAACAAATGTATTTTATTGTATGTGATGATAATAAGGATTTTGCGGATTATTTCGGTAAACAATTGTCGGAAACCGAACCTGACAGTATTGTAAAAGTATTTCATTCAGCCAAAAGATTGCTTTTCAATTTACCTGAGTTATCCGGATATGTTGATGCGATTTTCCTGGATATAAACCTTGAAAACATGAACGGTATCGATGTGGCTGTCGATATTCAGCATCGTTATCCGAATATCAGCATTGTGTATATCACCGGTTACCCTGACGACTATTCGCAGGCGATATTCAATTGTCCGCCGGATGTTGTGCCTGCTGCATTTCTTGTAAAGCCTGTGAAAACCGAATATCTGAAAAATGCCATCGAGCGTATTAAAGGGATAAATCGGAATTCGGAAAACGATAAACGTTTTATATGCGTCAAAACCCAGCAGGAGAAATATATTATCCGTACCGATAAAATCACGCATATTTCCGTTCAGGGCAGAAAGCTGACTATTTATACGCCTTGCGAGGAAACAAAAGAGATTACCGTCAACAGTACGCTTTCTCAGTTTATGAATATGTTGCCGAAAAATTTTGTGCAGTGCCACAAAAGCTACTGTGTCAATCTTGAGTATGTCAGGAATTTTAACGGATGGAAAACAGTCACTCTGACCGACAATACCGAGATCGATATAGGTCGTAGTTTTGTAAATGATTTCAAGCGTATCGTTACGGAAATGTATTCTGTGTTACAGCACTGACGGAGGGCATATGGATGAACAATTAATAATCGATATTCTTTATTTTATTTTTCATGACGTGTTCCAGTGGCTGTCGTATTTTACGATTCTTACACTGATGCTGACTCCCAGATTCAACAGGGCGTTCATCATCCTTGTTCCGTTTGCTGTCGCATTCAGTCCACCTGTTTATCCGCTTCTTGACGACAAATATTTCTCACAGTATTTTCTTGTTGCAATGATGGTGATAACCGTTCTTGTCTGCTTCAAAGAGAAGAAGCGCATCTGCATTGCGGCGCTTGCCTTATCACAGCTTTCACTTACGTTGATAGCACTTGTGTCAACTTCTGTTGTTTACAATGTACTTGGCTATTACCCAACAGAGGTGCGACCATATACCAAAGACGCAATCATATATACTGTTGTACTTGATATAATACTGTGGATCAATTTCCTGATATTGCTCAGAATATGGAATAAGCTGCTCAAGCGTAAAAATACAAATAGTCTGGGGTATTTCTGGCTGTTCCCGTTTGGACAGGGACTGTTCTTTACCGCGTGCCTGTTCAGAGCGTGGGAAGAGATGGACAAATATCTTCTTACCAATCCTTATCTGATAGTAGCCGTAGTAGTTGCTTTGCTGTCCGATTTCCTTATGTATCATGCGCTTAAGGAAAACAGCCATGTTCAGGAAATGAAACAGACTATAGCGTTGCTTGAAAACGAGATGCAGCTACAGCTTAAATATTATGACGACCTTGCGGAGCAGTATACGCAAATCAGGGAATACAGGCACGATATTCTCAATCTGCTTGCGGCGGCAAGGACACTGACCTATACCGGCGATGATATAAGCATACAGGAACGTGATTCACTTCTCAGCGAAATGGAAACCAAGGCTGAGAAAATGTCGGTGCCGATTTATTGCGGTGACGCTCTGGTAAATGCTGTTCTCTGGCAGAAAAGCAACGAAGCCAAAAAGAAGAATATCGGATTTACCGTAAACATGGATAAATCTGAAAAGCTTAATCTTGAGAGGATAGATACCTGCTCGCTGCTCGTTAATCTTATTGACAATGCAATGGAAGAGGCGGCAAAACACGAGGATAATTCTTTCGTAACTGTCACTATCCGGAGAAAAGCCGGTTTGCTCTTTATCGAAACGACAAACAATACCGATATGACTATTGACACAGAGGATAAGCCGAAAACAAAGAAAACGGGAGATCACGGACACGGAACGGATATAATTAACCGGATAGTAGAGAAGTACAATGGCGCTTATGTACTCAATGCCGACGGCAATACGGCACGATCGGTAGTTTCACTCACTGAAATCGGCTGATTGCATTTCATTGCAGAAAATGTGCATATTATGACAAAATATCGCCGTTAGCGTTTTTTGTTGCTATAATACTTATGTAATCACATTTATACGGCATTTTTCGCCGTTAGATGTCTTCCTTATTCCCATATCCAACGATAGCAGAAGTTGCTTTATCAGCTTCTGCTATCGTTCTTTTTTTGACAAAAAACGAGTTGTAACTGCAATTGATGACATAAAAAGTGCATTTTGTGTATGAAAACCACCTTTTTGATTTTTTAAAGCTACAATAGGAGATAGCAAAATAAACAGAGGTGAAAATCTATGCTTGATACGCAAAAGTGCAGATTCTGCAGGAATGCAGAAGTCAGACACGGTATTATCGGAACGTCATATTTATGTGCCGCACATAATAGCGCTAAGGTGAAAAAGAATTTCTGCTGCGAGAAATTTGTTCAGGATGATGACATGGTACTGGAATACGCTCTTTTCAAAGCACGCGATCCGCATAAAAAGTACGAATGCGGCAATTGTGTCTACAGAGAGGGAATATTAGAAGGTCATGTGCTGTATCACAAATGCCGGTATCTGAACATAACATTCTGCAAGGAATTCTCGCCGCATACAGCCGTTTGCCTGTATCATGAAAGCGGCGGAAAAGAAGCAACGATAAATTTAATGTGCGATTTGGTTAAGCAAGCTCACAGTTACGATAACGGCAATACAGATGGTAATAATAACAAATAAACTTGACAAAGGGTGAAGCATATGTTCAATGAAAAGTGCTGCCTGATGTGTATATTCTATGCAACCAAAAAAAATTGTATCGGCATCAGGAAGAATTTCTGTGTAAGGCACCAGATGAGAGCCGTACCGGGTAATATCTGCGAATATTATATACGCGATTACAAGAAAGTGCTGCATTACAATAATTTCAGATATACTCGCGATAACGAATCGAAACACACTTGCGAATACTGCGCAAACCGTGCAGGCAAGCCGGGAAAGACAAAAGAACGTATACATTGGTGTAAAGCAATGAATGTTGATTTTCCCGACGACTTCAATCCTGTGTGGCATACCTGTGACAGCTTTGTTGACGGAGGAGATGACGCATTTATAGATTGTCTGTGCGATGAATATTATGAAGCACTGGAAGAAATGAGAGGAGGAAAAAAGTAATGCCAAGATGGAAAAAAGAGCAGTATATGGATGCATCCGGAGCGTGGAGAACGCCAGATGAGGATTATATTGATTACTCAGGATCATGGAGATCGCCGGACGAGGACTACGTTGATGCGTCCGGCGCATGGCGCTCGGTGAACGATGATTATGTTGATGAAGACGGCAGCTGGAGAAGCCCCGGAGAGCAGTATAAGGATCGTTCGGGTGGATGGCGCTATTGATTTAAATCTAAAGGAGATTTGACAAATGGATTTTTCGCTTAGTACGATATTGATTATAGTATTTGTTTTCTGCTATTTTGCATTCGGACTTATCGGTGCGGCAAGGTTTGCAGACAACAAGCTCGGCAGGTTTTTCAGCGATCCCAAGAAAACATGGATGAAGGTCGTGTTTATAATTCTCGGTGCATTTGTGTTTGCGTACATAGAATTTGCACGTATCATTATTACGGGAATAATCAAGCTGGTTCAGCTTTTGATCAAAGGTTGGTAACTGTATGAAGATAACAGACGGTGTATGTAGACGTATTCTGAATGCAATGCCGATGAAACCGCCTGAAATAGGAGGCATTCTCGGAAGCTCAGACGGCATAATAAGCAGGTATCAGCTTGATGATGGGTGTAACAGCGGTTGTGGATGCTTCTATTCACCGGATGTCACCAGGCTGAACACGACAATAAAGGCATGGCAAAGGGAAGAAATTGCATTCAGAGGGATATTCCATACGCACTTTTTCGGTGTCTGTACATTGTCCGAGGGTGATATACGCTATATCAATACCATTATGGAATGTATGCCGTCAAGCATCGAACACTTATACTTTCCGTTGGTCGTGCTTCCGGAAAAGCAGATAGTTCCGTTCATTGCGGTACGAAACGGAAGAAAAATTGAAATTATGAAAGATGAACTTGTTATTGTATAAAAGGAGGTGATAGCATGAAAGAAGTAACAGAAATCAGATTACCTGAGGGTACATTCTTCGGTAACTGCCGTGATTGTCGCTATGCCGACTGGAACGATAAGGACCAGTATGGCAGAGTACACTGCGATGGTGGATACGGCGGATATAACAATCCGTCAGACAGAAACGGATGTTTTTACTGGAAGGAAGACTAAGTAGTACGTATCCCAAATATCCAGAATGCAAACGCCCGGAATAAAACCGGGCGTTTCAGTTTGTAGAAAAAGTCTGAAACACCCTCGAAAGGGTGTTTTTAAATTAAATCTTTTTTGCGAGATTTAGCACATAATTCTCAAATTCTGTAGGCAATCTGAGATTATATTTGTCAACATGATACGCAAGGTCACTCCACCATGAGTATTTCCCATCGGAGAAAAGCTCAAGGCCGAACAATCCGCTTATTCGTTCATTGGTAAGCCTATCTTTTGCAATTTTTGCTTGAACCATTATACACTTACCTTCATTCTTTAAGCACGAAACAATCTTTTGCTTTTCAGGATAAGAGTGTTTACAAGCGGAGTCTTTTATCGACACTCCATTGTTGCAACCATATTCTGTAAAATTACAAAGACTTATCATATTATCATCTCTTTTTTAGCTTAAAGAAAACATATGTGCTGATATCTGCCTTTAGTGATAATTCAAATGTTGTTCCTGTACAATTAGAAGTCAAAAATTTTGAAAATCAACCAAATGGGCTATATTTGAATGTAATACTAAGCAAAATAAAAAAATCAGCCGTCGTAAAGGGCGAACATAACGGCAACGCCGACATATCCAACCCCCTGGTAGCTGATTCTGCTATTAGTCTATCACAACTTTTTGCAAATGTCAACCCCGCTGACAAAAGGTTTTTAAAGTATGTGCCGGATAACTTCTTGTCAGCAGAGCAAATTGAAGCAAAGCGTGAAGCTCAGAAGAGTGATTACAAAAATTACAACAGATATGTTGAGGTGTTTGAAAATGACAAAAACGGTAGCAATAACAAATTCTCTCTCTGAACCAGTTGAAGAAAAAGATAATCTCATAGCTGTATACAATATCTATACAGATAAACTCGTCAAGTCATTAAAGCTCGGCGGTTTCCCGATGCCGTCTATAGCGGTTATAAAATCTGATATGGGACACGGAAATTACGGCGAATGCTCCTTTGTTTTTGACAAATCAACGATTGATCCGAAAGTTGATAAAAGAAACAAGGCTTATGGTGGTGATGAGTGGACACATACTTATCCTAGTATAGACAACTTTAAAAATCTCTTACTTGACATATTAGATTTAGTTTGATATAAGATTTACATATTAACGTTTAAACAGCACTTTCACGGTGCTGTTTTTATATTACCCGTTTTGCAAAAATGAAAATCGTTATGGATGAAAAAAACGCAACGTTGACGCCTTGCAAACGCCGAAATAGGCGTTGATACAGAGCATTTGGGCGATATAATTCAGAGTGCGTATATGCAGACGGTTTTCGATGTGACGAAGGGTGCGGATTACCGTGCGGCTTTTGATTTAATTCCCGAAAGCCGTGTGAAAGCTATTCTGTCTACTAACTGGAGCGGCCAGATGTTCTCCCAGCGTGTCTGGGATAACACAAACGCACTTGCAGACGGCTGAAGCACGATATGCTTGTGGGCATTATGGCAGGAAAGTCCGAGCAGCATATGGCGGACGATATAATGAACCGCTGCGGTGTCGGCGCTTTCGAGGCACGCAGGCTTGTCCGGACGGAAACTACCTGCGTTGCGAATATGGCGGAGCTGTATGGCTACAAGGAGCTTGACATTGACGAATACGAGTTTTCCGCCTGTCTTGACAGCCGCACAAGCGATCTATGCCGTGAACTTGACGGTAAGGTGTTCAAGCGTAACAGTGCACAGGCAGGTGTAAATCTTCCGCCTATGCACCCGTTCTGCCGTTCTACAACGCTCCCTGTTCTGCCGAGCGAGGAGGATCTTGATAAAGAACTTGCCGAACTGGGCAATGAGATAGGCGCAGATGTTGACTTTGACGAGTGGGAGCGGAACTTACAGCAGGGGGAGGACGGCAAGTGGTGGTACGTTGCAGGGTGCGGCTAAACGCTTTGCGGAGCTTGGATATGATACCGTGCTTATATCGCAGTACGGAGGCTGCTCAGAAA
>PPYF01064839.1_pt1 | contig 74060 bp, 67 predicted proteins | sample 1559871 | NCBI WGS metagenome assembly PPYF01 (sample SAMN08240021, study PRJNA423297) | Human gut metagenome, whole genome shotgun sequencing project.
GCTAAAAGGGGCAATCATATTGTAGCCAAAGGGGGCAATCCTGTTTGGCCAAAAGGGTCAAAGTCGCGTGGCTTTTCCATCGTCATACGAAATGCGGTAAAATCCCACTCCAACCGTCTGCGCCGGCGCACAGACGGCAAACAGCGCAAGCAGACAAAATATGATTTTACTCCTCATAGATTAATTAAGGTTTCTTAAAAACAATCCAAAAATGCAAGTAGTATGTTGCCGGCACGATGCAAACCTCATTGTTCATCAAGCACAAAGCGCAGCAAACTCATTTGCATTTATGTGCCGTCCCCTATCCTACGCCGTCATGGTTTACGCAAGGAGACAACGCTACAAAGATAACAAGTTTCCGGCTTTTTGCAAAACAAATTGCACGAAAGATGTTTTTTGCGCCCATCGTCAATCCTCTCATCTCTGTACAACTAAATATCGACCGCCAAACGATCACTCTGCAAAAGGTCACATTTTAGAGTGCAAAAGGGCATCTTTTAGCGTCTAAAAGACCACCTTTTGCAAGCTAAAAGACGGTCTTTTGCAAAGCGGATGATTGCGCCTTGGATTGCGAGTAACGATAAGACACTGGCTACCAAGGCGTTAAGCAATGAATGGCATGCCTGTTTTCAGCCATTGTATTGACGCCTGAGGACATACAAAAAAGGCATCTTGAAACCAAGATGCCTCGCCTTTGTTGGGATACCCGGATTCGAACCAGGAATGACAGGACCAGAATCTGTAGTGTTACCATTACACCATATCCCAATGTCCGACCAGCTATTAAACTATCGTTAACTGGTGTTTTGCGAGTGCAAAGGTATATATTTTTTTTGAAACAGCAACATTTTATCCAAGATTTTTCTAAAAAAACTCAAAATAATCCACCTTTGTCATTGTTTTACAATAAATCCATGTACCTTTGCATATTAGAAAACGGTGTGACGGCCGAGCACGGAAGCAACAAAAAACCTGCCGGCCAACGCACCAATATTTTGCATTAACAACTCTTTTTCTTAATGGAACAAGTAAAGATTTTAGTAGAGAAAATAACAAAAGGCATTCAAGAAAAGAAAGGCTCAAACATCACAATCGCAGACTTGAGCGGCATAGAAGGTTCGATATGCCGCTATTTCGTCATCTGCCAGGGCAACTCGCCGGCACAGGTTGAGGCCATAACCGACTCCGTAGAGGAAACGGCAAGGATTGAGGCAGGCGAAAAGCCCGTTCACATCGTCGGACTTACGCATGCCCAGTGGGTTGCAATGGACTATACGGACGTGATGGTTCACGTCTTCCTTCCTGAAACAAGGGCATACTACAACCTGGAAAACCTTTGGGAAGACGCGAAATTGACAAGGCTCCCGGACGTAGACTGACCATGCCGGGGAACACTCCCAACGTTGTAAAGGATTCTTTACGACACAACACCAATGTACAAAATGGAACAAGATAAGAACAACAAGAAGCCTAAATTCAGCATGAGCTGGATTTATATGCTCGTATTATTCGGCCTCATGGCCATGTACTTCTTCGGCGGAGACACCGTGGGCGGAAGCGCGAGCAAGAAAGTTTCATACGACGAGTTCAAGACTTACGTCAACAAAGGCTATGCTTCCAAGATAGTAATCAACAAGGACGAGAGCACCTTGAAGATGTATGTCAACCCGCAAAACACGCGCGACGTATTTAAACAAGGTGTGAAAAACGTCGGCAACAACGCATACATAACGACCGAGTTCGGCAGCGTTGACAAGGTTGAGACATTTGTCGAGGCCGAAAAGAAAGCCGGAAAGTTCAAGGGACAGCTGAACTATGAGAACAAGCGCGGCAACGACTTGTTCAGCATCCTGCTCAGCTTCGGCCCCATCCTGCTGTTCATCTTCCTGTGGCTTTACTTCATGCGCCGCATGGGCGGAGGCGGAAGCGGAGGCTCTGGAGGCGTGTTCAACGTAGGCAAAAGCAAGGCGAAGATGTACGAGAAAGGCGCCGACATCAACGTTACGTTCAAAGACGTTGCCGGACAGGCCGGCGCAAAGCAGGAAGTCCAGGAAATAGTAGACTTCCTGAAGAACCCTAAGAAATACACCGACCTTGGCGGAAAAATACCCAAAGGCGCCCTGCTGGTAGGCCCTCCGGGAACAGGCAAGACGCTGCTGGCCAAGGCTGTGGCTGGCGAAGCAGGCGTTCCGTTCTTCTCGATGAGCGGTTCTGACTTCGTTGAGATGTTCGTCGGCGTCGGCGCAAGCCGTGTACGCGACCTCTTCCGGCAGGCAAAGGAGAAGTCGCCGTGCATCATCTTCATCGACGAGATTGACGCCGTGGGCCGCGCACGCAGCAAGAACCCCGCCATGGGAGGCAACGACGAGCGCGAGAACACGCTCAACGCCCTGCTAACAGAAATGGACGGCTTCGGCACAAACAGCGGTGTCATCATCCTTGCCGCCACCAACCGCGCCGACATGCTTGACTCCGCGCTGCTCCGCGCAGGACGCTTTGACAGGCAAATCAACGTAGACCTGCCCGACCTTAACGAGCGCAAGGAAATCTTCAAGGTTCACCTAAAGCCCGTAAAGATTGACGAAAGCGTTGACGTTGACATGCTGGCACGCCAGACCCCGGGCTTTTCCGGCGCCGACATCGCCAACGTATGCAACGAGGCAGCACTCATCGCGGCACGCCACAACAAGACACACGTAGGCCGTCAGGACTTCCTTGACGCCGTTGACCGCATCATCGGCGGACTTGAAAAGAAAACAAAAGTAATGACGGAAGGCGAACGCCGCACCATAGCACTGCACGAAGCAGGACACGCAACAATATCGTGGTTCCTCGAACACGCCAACCCATTGGTGAAGGTATCAATCGTTCCGCGTGGCCGTGCGCTCGGAGCTGCATGGTACATGCCCGAAGAACGGCAGATAACCACCAAGGAAGAGATGCTCGACGAGATGTGCGCCACGCTTGGAGGACGCGCCGCCGAGGAGCTGTTCGTAGGCCACATATCCACCGGAGCGATGAACGACTTGGAGCGGGTGACAAAGAGTGCCTACGGCATGATTGCATACGCAGGCATGAGCGACAGGCTGCCCAACATCTGTTATTACAACAACAACGAGTACAACTTCCAGAAACCGTACTCTGAAACGACGGCGAAAATCATGGACGACGAGGTGCTCAGCATGATAAACGAGCAGTACCAGCGTGCCAAGAACTTGCTTCTTGAGCACAAGGAAGGGCACAACAAGCTGGCCGCACTGCTGCTTGAGCGCGAGGTTATCTTTGCCGAGGACGTTGAAAAAATCTTTGGCAAGCGCCCGTGGGTAAGCCGTTCGGAAGAGATAATGGAAAGCCAGGGCGGCGGCGAGCCTGAAACTGAAGGCGGAAAAGACGACAGCCAGACCGCCGCTGACAATGGCGAAGCCAACGCCGGGACTGAAAACGGCGGAGAGAAAGCGGAAGAAAGAAGTTAAAGAATTTACAGAAGTTATAGAAGTTAAAGCCAAATGTGTATGCCTTTCAAGCAATAAAAGGTAATGGCTTTAACTTCTATAACTTCTGTAAATTCTTTAACTTCACTAAAAACAATAAAACCCAATAATATGAAAAACCTCATTGTAAGAAGCATCACAGGCATATTTTTCGTAGCGGCCATCGTAATCAGCTTTATGAAACCGATGGCAATGGAGGTACTCTTCGCCTTGGTTACCGGCCTTACGATATGGGAATACAGCGGATTGGTGAACAACGTGAAGGGCGTACAGACCAACCGTTTCATCAGCACCATAGCCGGAGTGTACTTCTTTTTCGCCGTCGGCGGCTTTTGCAGCGGCGTGACACCCACAGGCGCGGTATTCATCCCCTACCTGCTGACGCTTATCTACCTCTTCATCAGCGAGCTTTACGCCAAGGCGGAGAACGCAATCAACGACTGGGCGTACACCATGCTCGGACAGATGTACATCGCCCTGCCCTTCTCCACCATCAACGTGCTGGCGTTCAACGCGACTGAGAGCGGCGAAGTGGTATTCAACTACCTCGTGCCACTCTGCGTTTTCATCTTCCTTTGGGCGAATGACACGGGGGCATACTGCACCGGTTCGCTCCTCGGACGGCACAAGCTGTTTCCGCACATATCGCCGGGCAAGAGCTGGGAAGGCTCTATCGGCGGCGGCATAATTGTGCTCATCGTGGCCTATTTCATAGGAAGCTACGAGGCCGGGCTTAACTCTGACACGGGACTTACCGTCATCCAGTGGATGGGTCTGGGGCTTGTCGTAGTGGTGTTCGGCACATGGGGCGACCTCGTAGAATCCCTTTTCAAGCGCACCCTCGGCATAAAGGACAGCGGAAACATACTGCCCGGCCACGGCGGAATGCTCGACCGCTTCGACTCTTCGCTGATGGCGATGCCTGCATCGGTCGTCTACCTGTACTCGCTGACACTGTTCTGATTAAGAAGAAACATACAAAAAGAGAGATAGTTAAAAGGACATGACACCGCGTCATGTCCTTTTTTATTGACCGAACGCCGACAGGCCGTTTTCCAAAAGGCCACCTTTTAGCGTCCAAAAGGCCGTCTTTCACCGTGCAAAAGGCCACCTTTTACAAGCTAAAAGGCGGCCTTTTGCAATGCGCCTTATAAAAAGCGGCTCCGCGGCCGGCCTACAAGCAGAAAAACAACGGCCACAGGCGGCTTTCTCGAAAATATTTCGTAATATTGCAGCCTGACAAATGACAAGAAAAACAAAGTCTTATACTATGAACAAGAAACTGCTGATTTTGCCCGTTGCGGGCATGGTTATGGCCGCCAACGGACAGACGGCGCAGCCGAAGCTGGCGTACCCCGAGACAAGGAAATGTGACGTTGTTGACACGTATTTCGGCACAAACGTGCCCGACCCTTACCGCTGGCTGGAGAACGACACGAGCGCGGAGACGGCGGCGTGGGTGGCCGCGCAGAACAAGGTTACAGGCGAATACCTGCGGCGAATACCATTCCGCGACACGCTGCTGAAACGGCTCACCAGCGTGGCCGACTACGAGAAGATTGGCGCTCCGTTCAAGAAGCACGGCAAATACTACTTCTTCAAGAACGACGGACTGCAGAACCAGAGCGTGCTGTATGTTCAGGACAGCCTCGACGGAACGCCCCGCGTGATGCTCGACCCCAACAAACTGTCGGCCGACGGCACCGTGGCGCTTACCGGCATAAGCTTCTCGCACGACGGCAAATACATGGCCTACACCATCTCGCGCAGCGGTTCAGACTGGACGGAGATTTACGTAATCGACACGAAAAGCGGACAGACGCTAAGCGACCACATAGTGTGGGCCAAGTTCACAGGGGCGTCATGGCAGGGCGACGGCTTCTACTACAGCGCCTACGACGCGCCCGAGAAAGGCAAGGAATACTCGAACGTGAACGAGAACCACAAGATATACTACCATAAAATAGGCACTCCGCAGCAGGCCGACAGGCTCGTTTACGAGAACAAGGAGCATCCAAAACGCTTCTACTCGGCCAGCGTCAGCGAAGACGAGACCATGCTGTTCCTCTTCGAAAGCGGCGAAGGCAACGGCAACGCGCTGTATGTGAAAGACCTGACGAAGGCCGACGCGCCGTTCGTTCCCATGGCGACGGACTTCAACTACCAGTATTCGCCCGTTGAAGTAACAGGCGGCAAAATCTACATTCACACCAACTACGGCGCGCCGAAATACCGGCTTATGACGGCAACGGCGGCAAAGCCCGGCATGAAAGACTGGCAGGAGCTTGTGCCTGAGAGCGCTTACGTGCTGTCAAGAGCAAGCGTGATAGGCGGCAAGATGCTGCTCACCTATGACAAGGATGCGGCCAACCACGCCTACGTGTACACCCTCGACGGGCGCATGGAGCATGAAATCAAGCTGCCGTCACTCGGCTCTGTGGGCTTCAGCGGCGACAAGGACGACAAGGAGTGCTTCTTCACATTCACATCGTTCACCATCCCCGGCGCGACATACAAGTATGACATAGAGCGCAACACGTACACGCTGCTGCGCGCGCCGAAGGTTGACTTCAACGCCGACGAGTACACAACCGAGCAGGTGTTCTATCCAAGCAAGGACGGAACGAAGATACCCATGTTCCTTACCTACCGCAAAGACCTGAAGCGCAACGGGCAGAACCCCGTCTACCTGTACGGCTACGGCGGCTTCAGCATCAGCCTCTACCCCGGCTTCTCGTCGTCGCGCATCCCCTTCCTCGAGAGCGGCGGCATCTACGCCCAAGTAAACCTGCGCGGCGGAGCGGAGTATGGCGAGGGGTGGCACTTGGCCGGAACGAAGATGCAGAAGCAGAACGTGTTTGACGACTTCATAGCTGCCGCCGAGTGGCTCATAGCCAACGGCTACACCGGCAAAGACAAGATAGCCATCGTAGGCGGCTCAAACGGCGGACTGCTCGTAGGCGCGTGCATGACGCAAAGGCCCGACCTGTTCCGCGTAGCCATTCCGCAGGTGGGCGTGATGGACATGCTCCGCTACCACAAGTTCACCATCGGCTGGAACTGGGCAGGCGACTACGGCACCAGCGAAGACTCGAAAGAGATGTTCGAGTACCTCAAAGCCTACTCGCCACTGCACAACCTGAAGCCCGGCACACGCTATCCGGCAACGCTCGTAACCACCGCCGACCACGACGACCGCGTGGTGCCGGCCCACTCGTTTAAGTTCGCCGCCACGTTACAGGAGTGCAACGACGGCACCAACCCCACCCTGATACGCATTGACAGCAAAGCCGGACACGGCGCGGGAAAGCCCATGAGCAAGGTGCTTGAAGAGCAGGCTGACATCTACAGCTTCATAATGTACAACCTCGGAATGACATACGGCGAAAAGTAACAAAACCGCCCGTTTTCCAAAAGGCCGTCTTTCACACGATGAAAGACGGCCTTTTGCATTGTGAAACATGACCTTTTGGAACGCAAAATACGGCATATTGGAAACCGTGCGATAAGATTTTTTATTTGTTTTTATTTTGAGTTGTCTGCAAGTTGCCTTACCTTTGCATAAAGCAAGCTGCACTCGGAAATTTGTGAACAAGCTCACACTCCACTCGTTTGCATTGCTTTTGCATAAAGCAAGCTGCACTCGGGAATTTGTGAACAAGCTCACATTCCACTCGTTTGCATTGCTTTTGCATAAAGGCAAGCCGCGCACAGAAGTGACGCAGGCCGCCAAACAGAAATCATGACATTATGCGATACATCATCAATCCGCCCGACAGGCTCGACACCTCGGTAAGCCTGCCTGCATCGAAGAGTATAAGCAACCGCGCGCTTGTAATCAATGCGCTGGCCGGAAGCGGCATCATGCCCGACAACCTTTCCGACTGTGACGACACGCTTGTAATGCTCGACGCGCTGCGCCGCATGCCTGCCACCATAGACATCGGAGCCGCCGGCACGGCCATGCGCTTCCTTACGGCCTATCTCGCGGCCGTTCCCGGCGAGCATGTAATAACCGGCACCGAGCGGATGTTCCACCGTCCAATCCGCGCTTTGGTTGACGCGCTGCGCCGTCTCGGCGCCGACATAACGTATGAGGGCGAAGAGGGATTTCCCCCGTTGCGCATCAACGGACGCAAACTTGACGGCGGACGGCTTGAAATACCGGGCGGAATAAGCTCGCAGTACATATCGGCGCTGCTCATGCTCGGCCCTACGCTCGGAAGCGGACTTGAGCTTCAGCTTACCGGCGAGGTGGTATCGCGGCCGTACATCGACCTTACGCTGTGCATGATGAGGCTTTACGGGGCAGATGCCGACTGGACCGACGTTGACACGGTTACCGTCAGGCCGAAGCCTTACGGGCCGCGCCCGTTCTTCATAGAAAACGACTGGAGCGCGGCGTCTTACTGGTATGAGGCGCTTGTACTGGCGAAAGACAGCGAGTCGGAAGTGCGCCTTGACGGGCTTATGGACGGCTCGCGGCAGGGCGACTCGGCGGTGAAATACCTCTTCAGCATGCTCGGCGTGCGCACCGTTTTCAAGACACGCGAACGCGGAGTGCCCACCACGGTGACGCTGAAGCGCGTAGAACCTGTGCCGCCGAGGCTCGACTACGACTTTGTAAACCAGCCCGACATGGCGCAGACGTTCGTAGTATGCTGTGCACTGGCCGGCGTTCCGTTCAGGTTCACGGGGCTTGAGTCACTAAAAATCAAGGAAACCGACCGTATGGAGGCTCTCAAGACGGAGATGAGAAAACTGGGCTACGTGGTACGCGAGACGGCCGAGGGCGTGCTCAGTTGGGACGGGGAGCGCTGCCAGCAGGCCGGCGAAATAGTGATAGACACATACGACGACCACCGCATGGCAATGGCTTTCGCGCCTGCGGCGATGGTGTTTCCCGGCCTGAAAATCAACGACCCGCATGTTGTCAGCAAGTCGTACCCCCACTTCTGGGACGAGATGCGCCGTGCAGGTTTCACCATAACGGAGGAATACTGACATGGGCGCATGGGCTTGGTTGCTGTATCTCGTTGCGTTGGTGATAATCGCCGTGGTGCTGCAACGGCTTTTCTGCGGCCGTGGCGGCAGTGGTGCTGATGCGGAAAAGCAGGCCGAACCAGCGTGCAAATCGTGCTCCGCAGAGCCGGGGCGGTGCTTGCAGGAGTGCGCCATGGAGGCCGCCGTGGGCGACATCGAATATTTTGAAGATGAAGAACTTGACCGTTTCCGCGGCCGCAGTTCCGACAGCTATACCGACGACGAGGCCGCCGAGTTCGCCGAAGTGATGTACACGATGCGCCCGGAGGAGGTGAAAGACTGGCTGCGCAGCCTTCAGTTGCGCTGCGTAAGCCTGCCCGACCAGCTCAAAGACGAGGCTTATATGCTGGCCGAAGGCTGACATTGGTTGGACGTAACGCAATAAAACGGCTTTTTGCAAGTTATATAGAAGTGGCGTTGCGGCCATTGTTGAAACAAAATGCAAGTCATAAAGACAAGACATATCATCCCCTTTCTCGCACTGGCGGTGCTTGTTGCAGTAGTCGGGTGTTCTACACAGAAGAACACTCCGCAGAGCCGTTGGTGGCATTCATTTACCGCCCGGTATAATACATATTATAATGGTACGGTGGCATACATCGACGGTTCGCTTGAAAAAGAAACCGGCAACAAGGACAACTTTACCGAGATGCTGCCCCTGTACACCGTGGGCAACCCTGAAAGCCGCACACTCGGCGAGGCCAACTTCGACCGTGCCATAGAGAAATGCCAGAAGGCCATCAAGCTGCACAGCATCAAGCGGCGTCCCAAATGGACGAAAAGCAGGAAGAAAACGGAGAAAGACCTCGAGTGGCTTAACCGCAAGGAGTACAACCCTTTCTTGTGGAAAGCGTGGCTGCTGATGGGGCGCGCCCAGTTCATGAAAGGCTCGTTTGACGAAGCCGCGTCGACTTTCGCTTACATGAGCCGCCTTTACGCCACCCAGCCGGCCATCTACGGCAGGGCGAGAGCATGGCTGGCGAAGTGTTACATCGAGCAAGACTGGATTTATGACGCCGAGGACGTCATGACGAAAATGCGCCGAGACTCAATCCACTGGCGGGCACGCAAGGAATGGGACTATACCTACGCCGACTATTACATACACACCGGGCAGTATGCCGAGGCCATTCCCTACCTGCGCAAGGTAATCAAGCACGAGATGCGCCGCAAGCAGAAAGCTCGCGAGTGGTACTTGATGGGGCAGCTCGAAGCCGCACTCGGCCATGAGGAAAAAGCCTACAAAGCCTACAAAAGGGTGCTGAGGCTAAGCCCTCCGTATGAACTTGCCTTCAACGCACGTATCGCAATGACCGAAGTCATGGCAGGACGCAAGTCGGGAAAGATGATAAAGAAGCTGAAGCGCATGGCCCGGTCGGAAAACAACAAGGACTACCTGGACCAGGTTTATTACGCCATCGGAAACATATATCTTAACCAGAAAGATACCCTGAACGCCATTTCGGCTTACGAGCAGGGCAACATCAAGTCTACGCGCAACGGCATAGAAAAGGGCGTGCTGCTGCTGAAGCTCGGCGACCTGTACTGGGAATGCGAGGACTATGACGACGCCCGGCGTTGTTATGGAGAAGCAATCGGCCTGCTTGACAAGGAGCGTGAGGATTACGAACAGCTGTCAGACCGCTCCAAAGTGCTTGACGAGCTTGTGCCATACACCGACGCCGTACACCTGCAAGACTCACTGCAAGCCCTTGCCAAGATGCCGGAAGCCGAGCGGAACGCTGCCATCGACCGCGTAATAGAAGCGCTGAAGGAGAAGGAAAAGGCCGAACGCGACGCCCAGGCGGAAGCCGAGGCGCAGCAGTATCTTGCCCAGCAGGGCGGCGCCGGCAACAATGCGGCGCAGAACGGGACGCAAACAGGCATGACGGACAGCAAGGGAACGTGGTATTTCTACAACCCCATGGCCGTAAGCCAGGGAAAAGCCACGTTCCAGAAGCTTTGGGGAAGGCGCGAGAACGTTGACGACTGGCAGCGCGTGAACAAGACTGTCGTGGCGCAGACTCCGGCTTTCGAGGAGCTTACCGACGAACAACGCGACTCCATTGCGGCCGTGGAGGCCATGCAGGACTCCATCGAAAATGCCATGGACAGCGCCCACAACGACCCACACAAGCGCGAATACTACCTGAAACAGATACCTTTCACACCCGAACAAGTGGCTGAAAGCAATAAAATCATAGAAGACGGACTGTTCCATTCAGGCGTTATCTTCAAGGACAAGCTCGACAATCTCGCGTTGAGCGAGAAGAACCTGCGCCGCCTTTCCGACAATTATAAGGACTACGAGAACATGGACGAGGCTTATTACCACCTCTTCCTGCTGTACTCGCGGCGGCATGAAAAGAGTCAGGCCGACACATACCTTGCCCTGCTCAAGCGTGATTTCCCGGAAAGCGAGTGGACGGCGTTGCTGGCAGACCCGAATTATGAGGTCAACGCACGTTTCGGAGTACACATTGAAGACTCGCTTTACGCCGCAACGTACAACGCCTTCAAGGCTGACAGGTTTGACGAGGTGGCGGCCAACACGTCGTTGTCGGCGTCGCGTTTCCCACTCGGAGCCAACCGTGACAAATTCATATTCATCGGCGGACTGAGCAAGCTCAACAGCGGCGACAGTGAGGGATGCTTGGCCGACATGCAGGAACTCATCAGCAAATATCCCGAAAGCGACGTGGGCGAAATGGCCGGAATGATTATCAACGGTGTAAAAGCCGGACGCCCGCTGTATGGCGGAAAGTTCGACATAAGCGATGTGTGGGAACGCCGCACGATGGTGCTCAACGACAGCGACTCCATCGCGGCTCGCACGTTCGTTGCCGAACGCAACACACCATTCTCATTCCTTCTCGTGTACCAGCCCGACTCCGTTGACGGCAACAAGCTGCTTTTCGAGCTTGCAAGGTTCAACTTCACCAACTTCATAGTAAGGAACTTCGACATCGCATTGGACGAGCAGGGCGGCCTGCACCGCATGATAATAAACGGCTTTATGAGCTATGACGAGGCGCTTCAGTACGCCCGCCAGCTTTACGGCAACGCAAACATTGCCCGGCTGACGAAAAAGGCGCGTGCAATCATAATCAGCGACACTAACCTGGAACTGCTCGGCACGCAATACAGTTACAATGATTACGACAAGTTCTACGAGCAACACTTCGTTCCATTGAAGGTAAGCACGGTGCGCCTGCTCACCGAGCCGGCTACCATAGAGTATGAGCCGGGCGACGAAATAGGCTCTGACGGTGGCGACGGACTGTATAACGGAGGCGTAATCGAGGGCGGACTGTTCATTGAAGACGAACCGGCAGCACCGCAGCAGAACACCGGCACCACATTAATAATGGACGAAGAGGAGAACAACCAGCCGACGGACAACGCCGGGGCAGGCACCATAGTGATACCTGAAACCGACGAGCCGGCAACGCCGCAGGTTGACGGCGGCACAACCATCATACCCGACACGCCGCAAGAACAGGCAGAGCCTGCCGGTCAACAGCCTGCCGCTGGTACGATAATCATACCCGACACGCAGGACAACGCTCCGCTGGAAGAACCGCAAGGCACCGGCAACACCTTCACAATAGAGGACGAGCCGGAAGTGCAGCAGCCTGCGGCGGAAGTGCCTGAAACACAGGGCGGTATGGTAATCCCTATAGAACCGGAAACCGCTCCGCAGACAACGCCCGTGCAAAAGACGGCAAACGAGCCTGCAAAAGACGGCAAAACGCAGGCCGAAAAGCCGTCAATTGAAAGCCAAAAGACGGCCTCTGGCAATACGGAAACTGACGACGTGCCGGACGACGGACTTATAATCGAGTTCAACGACGGCTTCGGCGGCAATGAAGACGCAGGCAACAACACTCAGAAAGAGGACAACCGCCAAGACGGTTTCGACCTTGAAGACGAGTATTATGAACTTGACGGGTTTTAATATAGTTACGAGGAACAAGCAGACGAGTTACGAGGGACAAGCAGACGAGTTACAAGGGACAAACAGACAAGGCTAATCCACTTGTCAACTTGTATCTCGTCACTTGTCGACTAAATAAACGACAATGAGCAACGGATTACTTCTATGGGCCGACGACGAGATGGAACTGCTCCGTGCCCACATACTTTTCCTTGAGAAAAAAGGCTACGACGTGGTGACTGTGACCAACGGCACCGACGCCGTTGACATGTGCCGGCAGCGCACGTTCGACCTTGTGCTGCTCGACGAGATGATGCCCGGACTCAGCGGTCTTGAGACATTGCAGCAAATCAAGGAAATATCGCCGGCCACGCCGGTCGTCATGGTGACGAAGAGCGAGGAAGAGAACATCATGGACCAGGCAATAGGCTCTAAGATAGCCGACTACCTTATCAAGCCCGTAAATCCCAACCAGATACTCCTTTCGCTGAAAAAGAACATCCATCGGAAGGAAATCGTCACCGAGGTTACACAGAGCGGATACCGCCAGAGCTTCCAGGACATAGCCATGCAGATAGACGCCTGCAAGACCATCGACGACTGGAAGGAAGTGTACCGCCGCCTCGTTCACTGGGAACTGGAGCTTAGTTCTGCCGACAGCAGCATGGCCGAAATGCTCAAGATGCAGAAAGAAGAGGCCGACAACGGCTTCGCCAAATACATCAAGGCTCATTACATGGACTGGATGGACGACATAAGCACGGCACATTCGGCGGTGTCAGGAGCGGCAAGCGGCCTGCGCGCGGCTCACGGCGGCAGGTCGGCCGCCGGGCAAGAGGCGGAGAAACGCCCCATGATGAGCGTCGATGTGTTCAAGAGCAAGGTGTTTCCGCTGCTCGACGAGGGCGAAAAGGTGTTCCTCATCGTAATCGACAACTTCCGTCTCGACCAGTGGCGCGTGCTGGCAGAGGAAATCGGCGACATGTTCGACATTGACGAACAGACATACGTCAGCATACTTCCCACGGCCACGCAATACGCCCGCAACGCCATCTTCAGCGGCCTGATGCCGGTCGAAATAGCGTCGATGTTCCCCGAACTGTGGGTTGACGAGGACGAAGAAGAAGGCAAGAACCTCAATGAAGGGCCGCTAATCAGGACGCAGCTTGAGCGTTTCCGCCGCCGGGACACATTCTCTTACCACAAAATCAACGACTCCGCAGGGGCTGAAAAGTTCTTGCAGAAGTTCAACTCGCTGCCGAACAACGACCTTAACGTGCTCGTAATCAACTTCATTGACATGCTGAGCCATGCCCGAACGGAGTCGAAGATGGTGCGCGAGCTGGCCGGTGACGAGGCAGCCTACCGCAGCATAACGCTCAGCTGGTTCCGCCATTCGGTGCTGTCTGAGCTTTTCCGCCTGCTCGCACAAGGCGGATATACGGTGCTTCTGACAACCGACCACGGCAGCATACGCGCCTCGAAGCCCGTCAAGATAATAGGCGACCGCAACACGAACACCAACCTGCGCTACAAGCTCGGCAAGAACCTGAACTACAACCCGAAAGAAGTGTTTGCCATAAAGGAGCCGCGCCGCGCCATGCTTCCGGCTCCGAACATCAGCACTTCATACGTGTTTGCCACGGGCGACGCCTTCTTCGCATATCCCAACAACTACAACTATTACGTTTCTTACTACAAGGACACCTTCCAGCACGGCGGCATTTCGATGGAGGAAATGCTCGTTCCGCTCGTCACGATGAGGGCGAGGAAAAGGTGAGTTTAAGCAGACAAGCAAACAAGTGACGAGCAGACAAGGAGCAAGTCAAACCATCTTGTCAACTCGTTCTTGTTACTTGTGAACTAAAAATATTAAATATGGAAATAAAAATCAGCAATCTTGACAACATCAACGAGGCCGCGCGCCAGTTTGTCGACGGCATGGGCGAGGCCCGCGTGTTTGCCTTTTACGGCAAGATGGGCGCAGGCAAGACCACGTTCATCAAGGCCGTGTGTGAGCAGTTGGGCGTTGACGACGTTATAACGTCGCCCACTTTCGCCATCGTCAACGAGTACACGTCAGCCACGTCGGGCGATGTAATCTACCACTTCGACTTCTACCGCATCAAGAAACTTGACGAAGTGTACGATATGGGTTACGAGGAATACTTTTACGGGGGCGGCATCTGCTTCATAGAGTGGCCCGAACTGATAGAAAGCCTGCTGCCCGAAGACGCCGTGAAAGTTACTATCGAAGAAGCGGCCGACGGCACACGCACCGTCAGATTCTGACAACAGACGGGGTATTAGCCGGCAACTTGACAAGCTGCAAGCAGACAAGTAAGTTCGCGTTGCTTATAAATAGCCGTGCAGCCCACACCATTATAAACGGAGAAATGCCGTCTTTTGACTTGCAAAAGACGGCGGACTGCAACGCAAAAGGGCGTCTTTCTTCATGTGAAAGACGCCCTTTTACAAAACATCGGCTGCCAACATGTTGCAAATGTGGCAAAGAAGCATCACAAGCCCACAATGCTTTCACCTTCATCACTGCGTTTAGAAAGGTTTTCCATGACGCATTTGCGGCTCGTATTGGCGTAACAGTAAACACACAGGTGGCCGCAAGTGTTGTACATCCCTATATCCTTCGCCACCATGCAGCCGCACAGTTTGCGCTGCCCCTTGTCCTTCATCGCCTCCGGGCCAAGCCCCTGCGACACGTCGGCAACGTCGAGCCAGTTGCCCTTGTCGGGCAAACGGCCGTGGTTCAGGTAAAACAACAAATCCTTGTCGGCGGCAAACACGCGCTTCATCAGTTCACCGTCGATGCAGCGGTTATGCTCCACGCCATACCCCGAGAGGTCTGCCGCCTCGGCACACGTGGCCAAGGTGACATTCCATCCGTCGCGCTCACGCCAACAGTCGCGCAGCTGCGCCAGCCCCTCTACGAACCGGTTTACCTGCACATAGTCAGGTTCGGCGCAGGCGATATTGTCTTTCGTGAACAGGCTTGTCTCCCTAATCAAATTGTTCTGCACCTTTTTATAAGCGTTCACATCGACAAAGCTGAACACAAGTTTCTCCGTGCAGCCCTTCAGTTGCTCCCCGATGCGCCGCACGCGGTCGAGCATCACCCCGGGCGGAGTGACGTTTGTGAACATCACGGGGTCAAAACGCCACACCACGCGCTCCTTACCAATCATCCCGGCGAACCGCCTGAACGTGCCGATGCGCCGCTCAAGGGGCGGCACGTTCGGCTCGAACCCCTCGCGCTCGTAGTCGTTAAGCGTGAACTGGAAGTAATAATGCAGTCCTCGCTCATCAAGTTCCTTCAGGTATGGGATAATCGGTTCCGGGTTCTTCGTCCAGAACACCACAGCCTTTACATGTTTGAACGACACGTACATCTTCTGCCTGTTGAACGGGTTATACCACGCAACATACCCTCGCCGCAGACGCCCGACAAACCACCGGGCGTAAAACGCCGGTATGTCCGTTGACCTGCTGGCCGATATTATGACCGGAGCCTGCGCCTCGACACGCTCGCCCGAGTCGGTGGTTATTGTTATTTTTCCTGCCATCCGATGCCGCATTGTCCTGCCACCCATGTTCTCTTCCTTCATTTTCTACATGAACATGAGCCGTACAAAGTTAATACAACCTCTTAAAACAATGAAATAAATCATCTATTTATATATAAAAAAGCACATCGATTCTAATAAAGAAGCGCCTTGAAAAGTACCGCCTTCGGGCACAATGTACGATAATCGTACAGGCATTCTAACCATACAGCCTCCACAAAAAGTTTTCTTTAACGCGGTGCGTTTGACGCTCCGGGAAGGCTGGTGGCGGACACAGTACGGAGGCCGTACCGAAAAAAGGGCGTTATTAAGCGTCTAACGCAAGTATCTGATATACTGACCGTTGCGACAGACGACGGTTAAAAAAGGGATGACATGCCGCAGTTTGTGATGCAATAGACCGTGTTTTGCAGTGCAAAAGGTGGCCTTTTACAGTGCGGAAGGCCATGTTTTGAGGATGAAAAGTCGGCTTTCAAGGGTGGAGTTTACGGCTGTTCACGCGCGAATGTGCTGCTTTTTACAATACAGAAAAGGCGTTCGCAGGTTGCGGAAAGCCGGAAGCCGTGCTGCCGGATGCTGTTTTGCGCAAAGCGTTTGTAATGATTTCTTACTGCCGCACTGTTGACTTCGTCTGCCAAGTTTTCTCTTTTACATCTATCGCGACGGCGAAAAAACAGCGGAAAAATTTGGTTATGTGAGGATTTAGACCCACCTTTGCGCCCGATTTGAGTTAAAGGTGAAAAGGCAAAAAGTGAAAAGGTAAAAAAGTAAAAAGGTAAAAAAGTGAAAGAATGAAAGGGGAAAAAGTGAAAACCAAGGAATAAGCTTGCCGGAATGCGCAGCTTTTTCACCTTCTCACCTTTTCACCTTCTCACTTTTAAAAGTAGTAGTTATGAAAGAGTTGGACTTGACAAGGGGCAGCGTCACCAAAGTTTTGATGCAGTTTGCGCTGCCTTTCCTCATCGCGAATGTGCTGCAGGCGCTCTACGGCGGCGCCGACCTGTTCGTTGTGGGGCGTTATGACGACGCGGCGAGCGTGGCCGGGGTAGCAATAGGCAGCCAGGTGATGCAGACCATTACGGGCATCATCCTCGGCCTTACCACCGGCACAACCATCATCATTGCGATGGCTACGGGAGCCAAAGACGGCAACCGCGCCGCCTCGGCCATAGGCACGTCGGTGTGGCTTTTCGCGCTTACGGGGCTGACACTCACGGCCGTCATGGTGCTGGCTCACGAACAGATAGCCGTAATGATGCACACACCGGCGGAGGCGATGGCCGACACGCGCCATTACATACTAATCTGTTCGATAGGCATCCCGTTCATCATGGGCTACAATGTGGTGTGCGGCATACTGCGCGGACTGGGCGATTCGCGCTCTCCGCTGTACTTCGTCGGCATAGCGTGCGTCATCAACATCGCGGCCGACTTCGTCCTCGTGGGCGGTTTCGGCATGCGTGCCGCCGGCGCGGCCATAGCCACCGTGATGTCACAAGGCATCAGCTTCATGGCCGCCCTGTGGTTTCTCTACCGCCGCGGGTTCCACTTCGACTTCGGGCGCAGGCACATCCGCCCCAACGGCGAACTGTCAAAACGCATCCTGACGCTGGGCGCTCCAATCGCGTTGCAGGACGCGCTGGTCAACATCTCGTTCCTGCTCATCACGGTAATAGTCAACCAGATGGGCGTAATAGCGTCGGCAGCACTCGGTGTTGTGGAGAAAATCATCGTTTTCGCCATGCTGCCGCCAACGGCCATCGCTGCAGCCGTGGCTACCATGACGGCGCAAAACTACGGCGCAGGACTTGTCTTACGAATGCGCCAATGCCTGCGTTCGGGCATCGGGATGGCCCTTATATTCGGCCTGGCTGTATGCATCTACTCGCAATTCCTGCCAGGGACGCTGACAACAATATTCACCAACGACCCGGCTGTTGTCAGCATGGCAGCCGGCTACCTGCGCGGATACAGCATCGATTGCATCATGGTGAGCTTCGTGTTCTGCATCAACTCGTATTTCAGCGGACAGGGCAACTCGTGGTTCCCGATGGTGCACAGTATGATAGCCACGTTCCTCTTCCGCATCCCACTGTCATATATCTTCGGCCAGCTGCACCCCCACGACCTCGTGCTTATGGGCTATGCTCCGCCACTTTCGACGATGGTGTCGCTGCTGATTTGCTTCTGGTACCTGCGCGTAAACCGCCGCAAACTGGAACGGATGTACCCGATAAAAGGGTGAAAAAACAGGAAGGAGGGTAGGTGAAAAAAGTAAATAAGGTGAAAAATTTGGGTAATAAATAAAAAAGGAGTACCTTTGCACCGATTTTTACACGTCACCTGAACGCCATGGGAAAAAGAATGAGAAAACTTAAGAACGTAAGGCTTCACCGCGAAGGCACGGACACGCTGTTCTACGGACTGCTTGTGCTCGTGGCCGTGGCGATGGTGCTGTGGATATACGTTGACTGCAAGGCGTTCTTCTGGTCGTTCATCATTGTTTTCGGCACGGTGTACGGTGTCGTTGTCAACTTTTTCCGCTGCCCGAAGCGCTATTTCGACGGCGACACGGAAAAGACTGTGGTAGCCCCTGCCGACGGCAAGGTGGTGGTCATAGAGGAAGTTGACGAAGACGAATATTTCCATGACAGGCGGCTGATGGTGAGCATCTTCATGAGCCTTTTCAACGTACACGCCAACTGGTTTCCCGTTGACGGCAAGGTGAAATTCGTCAATCACTTCAACGGCAACTACCACAAGGCGTGGCTGCCGAAGGCGAGCGAGGAGAACGAACATGCCGACATCATGCTCGAAACGCCCGAAGGCACGGAGATTTTGTGCCGTCAGATAGCAGGAGCGGTGGCACGCCGCATCGTGACTTACGCCAAGGCAGAGGAAGACTGCTACATTGACGAGCACCTGGGCTTCATCAAGTTCGGTTCGCGTGTTGACATATACCTGCCCATAGGCACTGAAATATGCGTAAAAATGGGGCAGGCCACAACGGGCGACAAGACGGTGATAGCGAAACTGAAGTAAGGTTTTGAGGTTTTACGGTTATGAGGTTATAAGGCCTTTACGGTTGTAAAGTTTGTTTTCAAAATATAACCACAACCATGACAAGGCCAATAACAAATACAGAATATCCGACAAAAACCGAACAACCGTATAACCACACAACCGCATAACCCCATATATGATAAAAAAACACATCCCAAACACCCTTACTTGCTGCAACCTGATATCGGGTTGCGTGGCTACGGCTTTCGCCTTCGGAGGCCAGCTAAGCACGGCCATGCTGTTCGTTGTCATCGGCGCGGTGTTCGATTTCTTCGACGGCATGAGTGCACGCCTGCTGGGTGTGTCGTCGCCAATCGGCAAAGAGCTTGACTCGCTTGCCGACGACGTTACTTTCGGAGTGGCTCCAGCAACGATGGTGTTCTCCGTGCTGTCGGTACTCGACTATCCGCCGTTCCTCGAACCGCTGCGCCCCGTACTGCCGTTTGCGGCGTACATAATGGCGGCGTTCTCGGCGTTGAGACTTGCCAAGTTCAACCTTGACGAACGGCAGACAATGGGCTTCATCGGCCTGCCTACACCTGCCAACGCTCTGTTCTGGGGTTCGCTGCTGTTAGGAGCAGGCCCACTGCTGGAGTCGTCACCGTACATGGTCTTTGCCGTACTGGCGCTTGTGTTGCTGTCAAGCTACACCATGGTGGCCGAAATTCCCATGTTCGCACTCAAATTCAAGCACTGGGGATGGCGCGGCAACGAAGTGCGCTACACGTTCATAATCACCTGCATACCGCTGCTGCTGATATTCAGGACGTCGGCATTCGCCGTAATCATAGTGTGGTACGTGCTGCTGTCAGTATATTCCAACAAGAAAAAACGATAGACAAATGTTTGCCTTCCTGATAAATTTCATACTGCTGATTATCTTCGTGGCGTTCATCATAGTATGCGTCACGGCGTTCCGCATATACCGTTCGCTGCACAACATAAAGCGCAAGTTCACCTCCGCTTCGGGCAGGGGAAATGCCGGCAGGCAACGAACCGGCAGCAGTACAAGCGACGACGAGGTGATAATAGACCGCCGCACACCCGACGAGGCGAACCGAAAAATCTTCTCGAAGAACGAAGGCGAATACGTAGACTTTGAGGAAGAGAAGTGAAAATCATAACAGCAAAATACTTAACCTAACCTTACAAGACAAATGAAAAAAATCCTGACGATTGCCTGCGCGGCACTGCTCGCCATCGGAGCAAACGCCGGTGGAGGCAAGACAAAGTATGCAAACCTGTACAAGAACCTGCCATTTGAGATGGAACAGGTTACCGCCCCGACGTTCCCCGACAACAAAGTGAACCTCAAGGAGTTCGGAGCGAAAGGCGACGGCTCGTCGCTTTGCACCGACGCTTTTGCCAAGGCGATAGACGCTTTGGACAAGATGGGCGGCGGACGGCTCATCGTTCCGCAGGGCGTTTGGTACACCGGGCCTATCGTTTTGAAAAGCAACATCAACCTTCACTTGCAGAAGGGCGCCATCATACTGTTTTCGCCCGACCCTGCCCTGTATTCAATCATTGACACATCGTTCGAGGGATTGAACACAAGACGCTGCCAGTCGCCCATCTCCGGAACAAATCTTGAGAACGTGGCGATAACCGGCCAGGGAGTTATTGACGGAAACGGAGAATACTGGAGGCCGGTAAAGCGCGACAAGGTGACGGCTAAGCAATGGAAAGAGTTTACCTCGCGTGGCGGCGTTGTGCAGGACGACAAAATATGGTATCCGTCCGAAGGCGCGCTGAAAGGTTCAACAATGGCCGACATGAACGTGCCCACCGGCGTAAGCAACGAGGCCGAGTGGAACGAAATCAAGCAATACCTGCGCCCCGTGATGGTAAGCCTCGTGGGCTGCAAAAACGTGTGGCTGAAGGGCGTCATCTTCCAGAACTCACCTGCATGGAACATCCATCCGCTGATGTGCGAGAACATATTGGTTGAAGATGTACAGGTAAGGAACCCGGCGTTCGCACAGAACGGCGACGGCATCGACCTCGAATCGTGCAGGAACGCGCTTATTGTCAACTCTTCATTCGATGTCGGCGATGACGGCATTTGCATAAAAAGCGGCAAGGACGAAGACGGCCGCAAGCGCGGCATTCCGTGCGAGAACGTAATCGTGAACGGGTGCACCGTGTTCAAGGGCCACGGCGGTTTCGTAGTGGGAAGCGAGATGAGCGGCGGCGTGAAGAACATATATGTAAGCGACTGCCAGTTCCTCGGTACTGACGTTGGCCTGCGTTTCAAGAGCACGAGGGGACGCGGCGGCGTGGTGGAAGGCATCCACATAAGCGACATCTCGATGTTCGACATACAGACTGACGCCATCACATTCGACCTGTATTACGGCGGAAAGTCGGCCGTTGAATCGCTCGAAGACGGCGACGAGAAAAAGGAAAGCGCACCCAAGTTCAAAGCTGACGAAACAACACCGTGCTTCCGCGACATATTCATCAACCACGTTATATGCCGCCGTGCACGCCGTGCGGCCTTCTTCAACGGACTGCCCGAAATGCCTGTAAAGAACGTCCAGATAACCGACCTTGAAGTAAACAACGCAAAGGAGGGCATCGTGGTGAACAACACTGACGGAGTGAAGCTCACCAACGTCAGCATAAGCGCCGAAGGACACACGTTCAACGCAACGAACTCTACTAACGCTACGGTGAACGGAAAGACATACAAGAAGATTGACTCGAGGGGCATCACCATCGACCTTTGACGCGACACAAGACGCAAAAAAACATACTCCGCGCGCCGGCTCATGCACCATGCAGGGCCGGCGCGCAGCCTTTTTACCGCCAATAAGCGGCCGCAAATATTCCACCCGGCAGCCGCCTTCATAACGCATTGACAACCAACACGTTGCAAAAGGCCGTCTTTTACAATGCAAAACGTGGCCTTTTGGCTTGCAAAAGACGGCCTTTTGCAAGCCAAAACATGGCCGTTTGAAATCCAAAAGGCTGCAAACGGGACAGCCGCCACATATTTCCCGGACGGCACCGGCCTGCCTGCCGCTCATTGAACGATTGCCTACCGGCAGCGTTTAGCCGATACACCGCATTGCTTCTTTACGCCATACAGACGCCCACAAATCAACATCCGAGAATAAAAACTGCATTTTTATTCTTTAGTCTCATTCTTTTTTCGTACCTTTGCAGCCGCAAAAAACAACCGAACCACAGAAATACATGACAACAGCTGCTGCATATAACACGAACATGACGCTGCGACGGACATCCTGCCTGACGCACGCCTGCCTTGTAGTGCATGTGCACTGGTTCAGCGGTTTCATCTAAGCAGCCAATCCACACCACATTTTTCCCGCACTGCCGGGTGCATTTCCGGCAGGCATTGTCACGCTCCGTAAACGGTGTGTGAGGGGCGTTTGCGCGCCTTCACCGCATCATCAACGGGGCATGAAGCATGATTTTGTATAACAAAAAACAAGAAACAGCCATGTTCAAAGTACTGATATTGCTGGCTGGCGGCATAGCCTTGGGCTACGTCTTGCGCCATGCCAGCCTCGTAAAGAAGACCGAAAAAAGTGTATCCGTCACCGTCTTGCTGATGCTTTTCGTGTTCGGCATAACCATAGGAGGCAACAGCGGACTTGTAAACAACCTCGGGAAATACGGCGCGCAGGCGGCCATCCTCGCCGTGGCAGGCGTTGCCGGAAGCATTGCCATGTCGTACATCGCCTACCGGATGATGTCAAAGAAAAAGAAAGGAGGTGGCGAATGAAAGACTGCCTCACCGTCCTTGTGGCGTTCAGCCTCGGCATAACACTCGGATTGAGCGAACTCCTGCCCGAAGGACTGCTGCCCCACGACGCTCCGATATACATCCTTTACGCCCTCGTGTTGCAGGTCGGCATAAGCATAGGGTCTAACGACCGGCTGAAGGAAATGCTGCGCAGCCTGTCGCCAAAGATGTTCGTCCTGCCGCTGTCTACCATCGCCGGAACGCTGCTTTTCTCGCTCGCGGCCAGCCTGCTCATCACCCGTTGGGGCGCGGCCGACTGCCTCGCGGTGGGCAGCGGCTTCGCCTACTACTCGCTGTCGTCAGTGCTCATAACCGAACTGAAAGGCGCGTCGGCAGGCGTACAGATTGCCACCGAGCTTGGCACACTGGCACTGCTGCCAACATTGTGCGCGAAATAATCTCGCTGCTTGGCGCTCCTGTATTCGCAAAAGTATTCGGAAAGTTCGCCCCCATATCGGCAGCCGGCATCAATTCTATGGACGTCATGCTGCCGTCAATCAGCCGTTATTCGGGCAAGGAGATGGTACCGGCGGCCATACTCCACGGCATAATACTCGAAATGTCTGTCCCGCTGCTCGTCAGCCTGTTCTGCGGAATGTAAGCTCTTTCATTCTTTTGCGTGGCAAAAGAATGAAAAATCAAGAACTAAGAGTTAAGAATTAAGAAAACTACCTGTGCCAATTGGCAAAGCATGTTTTCTTAATTCTTAACTCTTAATCCTTAATTAATTCAGTTGTGTACCAGCGTTCCTATGTCCTCACCGTCCATAACGCGCTTCAGGTTGCCCACAACGTCCATGTTGAACACATAAATCGGCAGGTTGTTTTCCTTGCACATGGTAGTCGCCGTGAGGTCCATCACCTTCAGTCCGCGCGTGTAAATCTCGTCGTAAGTTATGTCGCTGAACTTCGTTGCCGTAGGGTCTTTCTCCGGGTCGGCGGTATATATGCCGTCAACGCGCGTGCCCTTAAGCATCACGTCGGCCTCAATCTCGATGCCGCGCAGCGAGCTTCCCGTGTCGGTTGTGAAGTAAGGCGAGCCTGTTCCGGCGCTGAATATGCACACATATCCGGCCTCCATCGCCTCAATGGCCTTCCACTTGCTGTAAAACTCGCCGATAGGCTCCATGCGTATTGCCGTGAGCACCTTGTTCTTAACGCCCTGTGCGTCGAGCGCGGAACTAAGGGCCAGCGAGTTGATTACCGTGGCGCACATGCCCATCTGGTCGCCCTTAACACGGTCGAAGCCTTTTCCTGCGCCGCTAAGGCCGCGGAATATGTTGCCGCCGCCGATTACAATACCAATCTGCACGCCCATTTCATGCACTTCTTTTATCTGGCGTGCATAGTCGTTAAGCCTCTCCGTGTCAATGCCGGAGTGCTGGTTGCCCATCAGGCTCTCGCCGCTGAGCTTCAATAAGATACGTTTGTACTTTGCCATAACAAGTGTATTTGACCCCCACCCCAACCCTCCCGAAGGGAGGGAGCTTAGATACTGCTGTTGGAATGGGATTAAGTTATTGCGTTTCGTGTTATTATTATATGTATTAATTGTGGCTAACCAAGCCCCCTCCCTTCGGGAGGGCTGGGGTGGGTAATACACATTCCACTTCCTTGAACAGATAACCGCTCTCGCTTCCATCCGCCCGACGCAGCACGAAACGGCCATCAGGCTCCACTCGTTCGATAGCGGCCATGAACTCTCCTGCGGCATCGCGGTAGGCGTGGAAGCCCTCGCGGCGGTAAAGCGCGGCGGCGTAACCGGCGTGTATATCGTCGTAACGTCCTGCGTCAACCATGCCGAGATACGACTTGAAACCGTCCATGAACAGGCCGAGAAGCTCGTCGCGGCTTACCTCGCGCCCTAAAATGTTCGCCAGCGAGACAGGATTTGGCGCGCTGCCGGTAAACTCACGCTGGTTCACATTTATGCCTATGCCGAGTATGCAGCCGCTCACAAGCCCTTTGGCTACGGTGCATTCTGACAGCGTTCCGCTGATTTTCATGTCACGCCAATACACGTCGTTCGGCCATTTCACGGTAAAACCATCGGCGTAATGCCTGAGAGCGTCGCGCACGGCCAGTGCTCCGGCCTCAAGCATGACGAACTGTCGGCGCGCTGCCAGCCCCTTCGGGCCAACCTTTACGCTGAAAAGCAGGTTTTGCCCCGGCGCGCTTTCCCACGTGTTACGTCCCTGCCCTCGTCCCGCCGTCTGATAATCGGCCACGGCAACGGTCATCAGCCGCCCCTCCTCTCCGCGGTATTCGCGCAGGAAACGGTTGGTGGAGTCGGTCTCGGCAAGCCTCAACGTGAAAATATCTTCCATAGTTTCAGTATTGCATCGGTGTAAAAGCGTCCTCTATATGGTTTATGGTGAAGTCGGCATCAGTCGTCCCCGTAACGGCCACAATGTCGAAACGCAGCGGAAACTCGATGCGGTACATGGCGGCAAACTTCGTCGCCGCTATGGCCAAGTTACGCATCTTGCGCGCGTCAACGGCCAGTTCGGGCGGCATGAAGCTGCCGCTGCGGCGCGTCTTCACCTCGACAACGACAAGCTGGTCGGCGTCAACGGCAACGATGTCTATGTCGCGGTGCCCGTCGCGCCAGTCCTTCCAAAGTATGCGGTAGCCCTTGCGCTCCAGGTATTCGGCGGCCTTCCGCTCGCCCCACCGCCCCGTGTCGTTGTGTTCGGCCATTGCTTTTTATTTTTAGAAGTTATAGAAGTAAAAGAAGTTATCGCACGCTTCGCGAGCTAAGAAGTCAAAGGCCGAATGCCTTGCAGGATGTCATACAAAGCCAGCCATGCATGGTAATGGCTTTAACTTCTGTAACTTCTCTTAATTCTCTAAATTCTTTTCAATGGCAAAAATACAATATTTCCGCAACATACGGCCACTGTTTGCGGCTAAAATGGTTACTTTTGCAGCAAAAACACATATATGGAAAACTTACAGGAAGACAACCAGCGGAAAACCGACGAGCAGATGATGCGCAAGGCTTTGGCCGAAGCCGAGGCGGCACGCGAGGCCGGCGAAGTGCCAATCGGTGCAGTGATAACGTGCAACGGCAGGGTGATAGCGCGCGCCCACAACCTTACCGAGACGCTTAACGACGTAACGGCGCACGCCGAGATGCAGGCCATCACGGCGGCGGCGAACGCCCTCGGCGGCAAATACCTTGACGGATGCACACTCTACGTGACCGTAGAGCCGTGCGTGATGTGCGCCGGAGCCATAGGCTGGGCGCAGCTGCGGCGCGTTGTCTACGGTGCGCCGGACGAGAAACGGGGCTTCACACGCTTCGCCCCCAACGCCCTCCACCCCAAGGCAACGGTAACGCCGGGCGTGCTCGAAGAGGACTGCCGCCGCCTGATGCAGGATTTTTTCAAAGCAAAACGCTGACTTTTGCTTACAACATCCGCCAACAGCCGCATCTCATTCTCTATATTGTAAGCAAACAAAAGACATCTGCTTACAATCCAAAACGCCGCCTTTTGCATTGCAAAAGGCGGCGTTTTAGCAGCCAAAAGGTCACCTTTCGCAGAACGGAAGGCGGCCTTTTGCGTCGCTATCCGCTACGCACAGGCACGAAAAAAGCGGCCCGGGAAACCCGAACCGCCGCAGTTGTAATTCTAAATAAAATGCCTTATCCCAAGCTGATAGCCTCTGACGGACATACGTCAGCGCAAGTGCCGCACTCTGTGCACATGTCAGGGTTGATTGAATACTTCTCGCCCTCAGAGATAGCTCCAGCCGGGCATTCGTCGATACAAGTACCGCAAGCGATACAGTTGTCACCAATTACGTAAGCCATAATACAATTGTCTTTATTTGATTAATAATGTTTTGTACCTACATTTGTACACCGCAAAGGTAATACAATTATCCTGAATACCTACTTTTAGGTAGTCGTTTTTAGATTGTTTAACGGTTAAAGGCTTATATAAAAGGCAATAACGAACGCTTGCAATGCGGCGTCCGTTATTGTGGTAGTCATGAGAGGACGAAGCATTTTATAGGAGAGAAGGAGAAAGGAAAGAAGGAGTAAGGAGACATGCTGCGGCATTTTGGCACTCAACTCATTGTCACTTTCCTCCTTACTCCTTCTCCCCTTTCTCCTTCCCTCCTATAAAATAGCTCCTTACTCCTACTCTCCTAATATTTCATTCGAAGTAAAACGAAAGCACTATCATCTTGCTGCGCGCCTCGTTCACCGACTTTGCGTACATCTGCATGTTCTCGTCGCGCAGCCGGTCGGCATGCTTCGTATCGAGACTGTTGAGCAGACTGTAGCAGAACTTCAGTTCCGGGCGAAGCTTGAAGAACGGGAGATAGACGTCACATCCAAGTCCTATCTCGAAGAAAACGTCGTAACGCTTCAGCTTTACGTAGTCGTTGTCGCCGCCCGAAAGGTTAATCATAGGGTTTATTCCGGCCATGACGTATGGCCTTACGTTGTCCAACCGCGGCGCACAGAACTGCAGGTCGAGCGGCACTCCGATGTAAACAGTCTTCATGTCTTGCGTCTGCACAATCGGCGTTCCGTTGTCAAGACGGTCTGTATGGTTGTATAATGTCAGGTGACGGTTGCCGAAATACATCGTAGGTGCGAACCTGAAAGCGAAATGGTTGCTGATGCGCAGGTCGCCGAGCACGCCTACATGGAAGCCCATGTCCCACCTGTCCTGGTCGCAGGTGATAAGTTTCTCCACCTGCGAACCGTCTGCCGCAACAACCATCTGCGGCCCGATGTTGTTGAAGTCGATGTCCTGGAAATGCGTTCCGACGACAACACCGAAATGGAAAGGCCGCAAGTCAGTGTAAGGACGGTTCTGCACCGCATCGCCTTGGGCGTAAGAACACAAGGCGGCGGCAAGCAAACAAATTATCAGAAACAGTCTGTTCATCGCTTAAATAACGGTGCAATGGCAAGAATATTTTATCTTACGGAATAATTAACGGCCAACCGCTACAGCATTCAACGGTCAAAGTCAACCACTATCTTGCCGACATATATGCCGTGTTTGCCGTTCTGGTCGTTGGGTATTTCACGCCCGTCAAGGTCTTTCACATATTCCATATCTGTGAAATATGTGTGCGAGTGCCCTCCCAGAACAATATCGACGTTGCGCAGTTGGGACATTAATTCAGTGTCGTCAAGGCCGGCAAGTTTCCAGCCGAGATGCGAAAGGCAGATTACAATGTCGCATTTCTCCTTTTCCTTCAGGGTCTTCGCCACATCGTTGGCAGCCTTGACAGGGTCGTTATACTTGACTCCCGCGCACGATTCGGCCAGCACAAGTCCGTCAAGTTCAGGCGACAGGCCGAACACTCCAATCCTCAATCCATCGCGCTTGAGCACAACATACGGTTTGACAATGCCTTCAAGGGCCGTCCCGGTGAAGTCGTAATTGGCGCAGACGACTGGGAAATCGGCCATCTTGAACAGCCGCGCCATGTTCTCAACACCGAAATCGAACTCATGGTTGCCTATCGTCGCCGCGTCATAACGCATCAAGTTCATCAGCCCAACCTCGACGTCACCTTTATATAATGTATAATAAGGAGAACCCTGAGAAAAGTCGCCGCTGTCAAGAAGCAGCAGGTTCGGATGCTCCTTGCGCTCCTCCCCCACCATAACGGCACGCCTTATAAAGCCTCCACGGCCTGCAAGCAGGGTGTCGGCAAGGTGCTTGTTCAACGGATATATGCAACTATGGGTGTCGTTCGTGTGAAGTATCACGAGCCGTTTGCCCTGCGCGAAGGCACCGGCAAACACCGTAACGGCCAATACTGCGGTAACTAAAAAACGCTTCATCTGCCTTCTATTTTAATACGTCCTTCTACTTGCGAGCCTACGCTTTCGCCCTTTTGCCGTTTCTCTTTCATGTATTTCATGATGATGAAACGCACGTTGTTTTCATCAGAAGACGGAGACTTGACATCCGTCGAAGCCTTAAACGCCTCCAACTTGTCGTTACCCTGGGCAAGATAGTCCAACGTCGCGATGCGGTATTTGGCATCCGCAACGATACGCCTGCCGTGAAGCAAGGCCGACTTCAGCCGGCCGTCTTCCGTTATCACCAGTTCAACACCGTGGCTGACGCCCTCTCCCCTGGATGCGGCAATCTGTCCGAAAAGCTCCATCACCTTGTCTCCCGTCAGTGTGACAAAGCAGATTTTATTCTCGAAAGGCGCAACATCAAGCACGTCGCCGTATGTGATGTCGCCCTTGGCAAAGGCCGACCGCATGCCGCCGATGTTGTAAACGGCGAAGTCGGGACGCTCGCCATAGTCCTTTCCGCACCATACGAGTATGTCGGAAAGCAGGTTCGAAAGGTTGCTTTCCGGCCTTTCTGCATACAGATACTCCGCCGCCGTGCCCACAACCGGACTCATTATGCTGTCAACATGCTGCTTGTAAGGAGCCATGAAAGCTGCAATTTCCTTGTCAACGGTCTTGTCATAAGAACTGTCTATTAATATCCGCGACCGCTCGAAACCAACAATGCGGTGGCTTGAAGAGCACGAGGCCCACAACAGCGCCGACGAGACAAATGCGCTGAAAATAAGTTTTTTACACATAGAAACCATATAAAAAGCAGTGCAAAGTTAGCTAAAAACGCACATAAGGCAAAGAAAAACGCAAAAAAATGAGCTTATGCTTTGCCGACATTAGGAAAATACGTACCTTTGCACCGCTTTCCGCGTAATCGCTGACAGGAAGAAGAGTAGCCTCGTTATGTTGCGCCGGAACAATGAAACAAATTTAATTATCAAACAACAATGGATTTAATTAAAGTTGCTGAAGAAGCATTTGCAACCGGCAAGAAGTTCCCTGAGTTCAAGGCAGGTGACACTATCACTGTCGCTTACAAAATCATTGAGGGTTCAAAGGAGCGTATCCAGCTCTACCGCGGTGTCGTAATAAAGATTTGCGGCCAAGGAGACAAAAAGCGCTTCACCGTCCGCAAGATGTCTGGAACCGTCGGAGTAGAGCGTATCTTCCCGATAGAGTCGCCCAACATCGAGAGCATCGAGGTAAACAAGATTGGTAAGGTGCGCCGCGCCAAGTTGTATTACCTGCGCAAGCTCACCGGTAAGAAGGCCCGCATCGCAGAGAAGAAGACTATTGCAAAGAAAGAAGACTAAGCCCAATCTGCAACGAAAACGAACGGCGTGGAATGCTGACTGCATTCCACGCCGTTTGCTTTTACACCCTGTTTTCAATTGTTTTCCACCGGCGTAACCAGCCCGTCGCCGCTTATTTCCAGCCGTCCGCCAAACACATCGGCATCGGTCAGCATCCTGATGTGCCTTATAACGACATTGGTCGTGTCGCGTCTCGGGCCAAGCCCCCTGCGCTGTATGAAGGGGTATATGCGTCCGCCGAGGAACTTTCCGCGCCTGTCGGTATCGACGACGATTACCGGCGCATACCCCGACACGCCGGCAATGCTTATTGAATAAGGCGTGCAGAAGTTGCCGAGGCTGTAGGCTATGAAACGGTTTTTGTACATCTCGACACACCGCACAACGTGAGGGCCGTGGCCGAAAACTATGTCCGCGCCGTTGTCTATGCAGAAGCGGGCGAAAAGGCGGAGCGAACCGCGGTTCTCGCCAAGGAACACTTCGGTGCTGTCAGGCAAGTGGCTGAAAGCCGTTCCTTCGCCTCCGCCGTGGAACGACACCACTACAATGTCGGCACGCGCACGCAGGCTGTCGAGCACCTCGCGCACCTTTGACAGCTCCTGATGGCGCAGCGTATGTGCGTTATGCCCGAACGAGCACAGGCCAAACCTTACACCGCCGCGCTCAAGCACAACAGACGCAGGCCTGCGCCTTATCCCCGAATAGCTTATCCCCTGCCCGTCGAGGGCATTCTCGGTGGAAACCAGACCGTCGTAGCCGAAGTCGAAGGTATGGTTGTTAGCCAGACTAAGGTAGTCGTAGCCGGCTTCTTTCAGCCGCGCGGCAAACCTTACAGGCGTGCGGAACGAGTATGAATGCTCCGACTTGCGCTTTCTCGTCGCCGCGCTGTCACACAACGTGCCTTCGAGGTTGCCCACGGCAAGGTCGGCTGCGGCCAAGATGCCACGCACATCGACAAAGAGCGCACGCCCGTCGCCTGCCGGGAGCAGCGTGTCGGGATATGTAGTGCCCATCATTATGTCGCCGGTCAGCGCCACACTGTACACCTCCGCCGCAGGCTGCGGCGTATCAACTACGGCCGTATCGGGCGCAACGGCAACGGAGACAGGCTCCGCTTTCCTTTCGCCGCCTGCCCCGCAGGCCGAAAGCACAAGGCCGAAAGCAAATAAAAAGGTAACGGGAAATGGGTTCATGGCACTTTGCATAATTAAGAATTAAGAGTTAAGAATTAAGAAAGTGTGATTTTGCCGTCAGCTGCTTTCTTAATTCTTAACCCTTAATTCTTAATTCAACAGCTATTGCATAACGCGGCGTGCGCCGACATAACGGCGCGAGTAATAGTTCTCCTTCGAGTTGCTTACCTTCACGCCCTTGGTGCTTGCATGTATGAAATTGAAGCTTCCGCTTATCGGGTCGACATCCACCACGATGCCCACATGCCCTATCGGGCCACGTGTATTTGAGCCGGTGAAGAACACAAGGTCGCCCGTGCGCAGCTCGTCCTTGTCAACCGCCTCGCCCTGCGTATATTGCGAGCGTGACGAACGGCTAAGCTCTATGCCCATGTTCTTGAACACATAGCTCGTGAAGCCTGAACAGTCGAAGGCGTTGGGACCTGAATGTCCGCGGCGGTAACGCGCGCCGAGGTGCGAGAAAGCCTCGTTTAGCATGTCGTCAATCTCTGCAAACTCATAGTCTTCGCCGTATGCCTCGTTGTCATACAGGAAGTCGAAGTTGTCTATCTCCTCATATTGTTCTTGTTCATCTTCGGTTTTGTCGTTGTCGGCCGCCGCCGGAATTCCGGCTGCAAACAGCATCAATGCAACGGCAAATATCTTAAGGTGTCTCATGTCTGACGGTTAATGTTAAGATAGTATGAAAGGGTCAAAGTTGATTTCGCTCGCGAAGTTAGCGAAAAAAAGCCGTAAATCAAAGCGCATTTACATCTTTTTGGTATAAGCAAAAACCGTGCCATCGCACCCGCTCCGGCGCGTTATGCACTGAAACATAGCAATTTACGGCACGAGCCTGGAAAAAGACTTCAGTGCCATGTGTTTACATCTTTTAAGAAACAAATCTTTCTTTATTTAACGCCTCGTGGCTGCATGATTTCCAAAAGGCGGCAAACGGCGTTGCAAAAGGCGGCCTTTTGCAGGCCGAAAGGCCATCTTTTACAATGCAAAAGGCCACCTTTTGCAACGCCGCAGATAACCGTCTGGCTGTCAGCCGGTTACAGAACACGGCCGCGGCAGCCGCCATCCCGTCAGGCGAAAGCCGTGAACGAAACCGGCAAAAACGGCTTGCGCACCGCACGGACACGGCATTAAAGCGCCAGTTTTTTAGCGTGAAAAAGAAAATATTTTGGTTTTCATGAATACAACTATCGGATATTTTCCATAAATTTGCATACCGAAATCTGATAAAACGAAAAATATGCTTAACTTAGACGATCTTTACAAGGCACGCTATGTGCTTAGTAAGATTCTTAGGCGCACCGACCTTGTGCATGCGCCCAAGCTGAATCCAGAGAGTGACATTTACCTTAAACCCGAAAACCTGCAAATAACAGGCTCGTTCAAGGTGCGTGGCGCATACTACAAAGTATCGCAACTTAGTGACGAGGAGAAGAAGAAGGGCGTTATAGCCTGCTCTGCCGGAAACCATGCGCAGGGCGTAGCCCTCGGCGCTACGAGCCACGGCATAAAGTCAATAATCTGCCTGCCTGAAGGCGCGCCAATCAGCAAGGTGGAGGCAACACGCCGCCTCGGAGCTGAAATATGCCTCGTTCCGGGCGTGTACGACGACGCCTACAACCGTGCGCTCCAGCTGCGCGACGAGCACGGCTACTCGTTCGTACACCCGTTCAACGACGACCACGTGATAGCCGGACAGGGCACAATTGGCCTTGAACTGCTCGACCAGCTGCCCGACCTTGAGGCCGTTGTAGTGCCCATCGGCGGCGGCGGACTCATCAGCGGAGTGGCTTACGCCATCAAGTCGTTGAAGCCCGACGTAAAGGTTTACGGCGTACAGGCGGCCGGCGCGCCCAGCATGTACAAGAGCATACACGACCATCACCCCGAGACTCTTGACAGCGTATCGACCGTTGCCGACGGCATCGCGGTGAAGACACCGGGCGATTTGACTTACGAAATATGCCAGAAATACGTTGACGACATTGCCCTTGTAAGCGAAGACGAAATCTGCGCCGCAATACTGAGACTGCTCGAAGAGGAGAAGATGGTGGCCGAAGGCGCCGGAGCCGTGAGCGTTGCCGCGGCAATGTTCAACAAGGTGCCCATCAAGGGCAAGAAGACCGTCTGCCTTGTGAGCGGCGGCAACATCGACGTGAACATACTCAACCGCGTCATCAACCGCGGCCTCGACAAGGGAGGACGCATCTGCACGCTCGCCATGGAACTGGCCGACAAGCCCGGACAGCTGCTCGAAGTAATCCAGGTGCTTGCCTCTCTCGGCGCAAACGTGCTGAGCGTACACCACGAACGCGGCATAGCCAGCCACAACGTGAACGCGTGCGAGCTGCGCGTAAGGCTCGAAACGCGCAACCACGAGCACGTGGAAGCCATAAAGGAAGGCTTGCAGAAAAAGGGATTTAAGCTGAAATGAAAATAGTTGGAAGCAGTTAAAGTAGTCAAAGCAGCCAATTACTTTGACTACTTTAACTGCAAACATAAACATCAAACAATCTAAAAACGTAAACAATGAAAGCATTGCATTCAGACAAGGCGCCTAAGGCTTTAGGCCCTTACAGCCAGGCAATAGTTGCCGGCGGATTTGTGTTCGCATCGGGACAGGTACCCATCGACCCCGCAACGGGCAACTTCGTTGAGGGCGGAATAAAGGAACAGACACGCCAGTCGCTCACCAACGTGACCAACGTTCTTGCCGAGGCAGGCATCGACCTGACACACGTAGTGAAGACAACGGTGTTCCTTTCAGACATGGATAACTTCGCCGCAATGAACGAAGTGTATGCCACCTTCTTCAAGGAGCCGTTCCCCGCACGTTCCGCCGTTGCCGTAAAGACCCTCCCGAAAGGCGCTTTGGTTGAGGTGGAAGTGATTGCAGAACTGTAAAGAAACAGCCCCCTCCCGGCCTCCCCGAGGGGAGGAGACAGGTTGGTTCTGTTGTTTTGCTAACTATCTCCTCCCCTCGGGGTGGCTGGAAAGGGGCTTCTATTCATCCTTTCTCCTCCCCTCGGGGAGGCCGGGAGGGGGCTTTCAAATATTCCTTTATCGCCTCCACGTATTCTTCGAACGCCTGCATGCCCTCTTCCGTGAGGCGGCACGACGTGTTGGTGCGCTTCCCCACGAAGCTCTTTGTCACCTCTATATATCCTGCCTTGCTTAGTTTGTCAATCTGCACGCTGAGGTTCCCGGCTGTCGCTCCCGTCTGCTTGCGCAGGTAAACGAAGTCGGCCTCTCCCACGCTGACAAGCAGTGACATCACCGCCAGGCGCAGTTCGCTGTGTAGTAATGGGTTGAGCGGTCTCAACATGGCATTTTTATTTTGTCTGCTTTTTTGTCAATCATCAGGCCGATTTTTACGGAATAGATTAAGAACACGCAGTTCCAGCCTATCGACGAAATGGTTAGCCGCCCGTTGTCGGCTATCGTCAAGAGGTTGAATGCAAGTCCGATAAATCCACACCACATTATGGCTTTGTTCCTGAATATGCCGCTCAACATGAACAACGCCCCGCTCAGCACTATCGACATGAGTGGAGCAGCAAACAAAGGTCTGTCCATTGACACGACAACCGGCAAGAACACGCCCACGAGAGCAAAGCATCCCCAGCCTTGTTTCACCACTTGTCCTGTTATTGTCATCGGCCTTTTCCACATCCTGTGGTAAACGAATGGCACACCATAGCTGACGGCGGCTACCACAGTCCACAGCCTTTCATAGCCTCGGCCGGGCATTGTCAATGTAACGATATATACAGCCAAGCCCAATATTCCATACAAAGTGACGAAGTTAAGGCGGCCTATCTCGGTACGCTTGGCACGCTCAATCATCTTCGTTATCAGCTCAAGGCTCTCGTATTCATTCAGTTTCTCGTTCTCCATAGTGTTTTCTTGTCCTGTATTTCATGATTAGTCCGGGCAGGAGCAGCGCGAAAAGGCAGGCCAACGCCATGCAGACGGCCTGCTCGCTGTCGCCCTCTTCCGCCGCGGCTTTTGCCCAATATACCGCCATTACGGCGCATCCGCTGCCAGCTCCGTTGCTCGTCACCATGCCGGTTACGCCGCTCGCGAGGCACAGCAGGAGTATTATTGCCGGATAAACTTGCAGGTGAGCCGCAGCAGGTTCGTTGTAGATGAAGTCGAAACCGAACATGACGGCGCATCCGCCAACGCCTATGAACGTGGCCCAAACCCACTTTATAACCTGCGTGGCGAACGTGTCGGCGGTGTGTCCGCGCTTCTCCTGCCGTTTCATATACAGGTAATGCACATATGCGGCGAGTGCGGCGGCAGCCCAAAGCCAGTTCCAACGCACGTCGTCCGTTGCTCCCCAAAGCCACGCCACGGCAACGCTTGTCGCCACGCCGAGCACTCCCCACGCGGTCATCATCGTCCCTATGCTACGTCCGGCCTCGCGCCTGCTGGTCTTGATGGCGTCGCTTATTATTTCAAGGCTTCGCCCGGCATCCATTTTCTTGTCGTCTTCCATATCGCTAATTGTCCTTTCTTGATTGCAGGTTGAGCTTTATTCCGGGGATGACGAGCAGCGTTATGGCCGACAAGGCGACGCAAAGAGCCTCGTAAGGGCCGGGATACATCAGGGCGAGGTTCACCAGAATGACGTTGCACCCGATGAGAACGCCATACGTTTTGTCCTTCATCACGTAAGCCGTAACCGCCGAGGCGAACGTCAGCAGCAGTATGATAACAGCCGTAATGGGCAGGTGCGAGCCGTAAACCGACGCATCGCTTGACAACAGCCCTATAACGGCGACGGACACGGCAAGTATGCCGAATACCATCCACGTCCACCCGACGAGTTTCCATACGTATGAACTGGGGCGGCTCCCGATGCGCTCCCTGCGGCTCATCAAGACCTGCACGACCCATCCAACGGCGCACATGGCGAACCAAAGCAGGTTCCACACCGCGCTGCCGGTAAGCCGCCAAAGCAGGCACACTATGCCGCCCGTAATGCAGGTGAGCACTCCCCACACAATCATCGGCGTGCCGGCGTTGCGCTCAACGTCGCGGCGGCCAAGCTCGATGGCTTCGCTTATTATTTCAAGACTGCGCTCGACTGTTAGCTTGTCGTTATTATCCATAATCTCGGTTTCTTTATTTAAGGTTGGCGCAAGGGTCTGCAGAAAGGCCCTCGCGCCATGCAATTAACTTATTTACACGTCATTCGGCCTTGGCATTCGCCACTTTTTCGGGTATGTTCTCAAGCCTAACGGTGGCCGTTCTATTGTCTTTCGAGACGTCCACGTTGACGAAGCCCACGTATTCCTTTGGCATACCGTTCTCCATATCGCAGTCCATGTTGCCGTTTTCATCGTGCATCACGTAGAAGGTCACAGCCCCGTCGGGCACATTCTCCACATCTACCGTCATGCTGCCCTGCTTAGCCTGCACCATACCAGACTGTCCCTTATCGGTTGCTACGAGTATTTTGCCGTTGCTGTTGGGTATGTTCGTCACGGTCAGTGCTACCTTGTTCTGGGCTGTTGCCACGCTTGCGGCCATCATCGCCACTACCGACAACGCCGCCGCTTTTATTCTCCTTTTCATAATCCTGATGGTTTTGAAAGGTTAAAAACTATGTTACCAATTCACGTCTCCATACCGCCTCCACTGCAGTTGGACACAATATGGAGTTTCATTCGAATGCAATGCAAAGATAAATCGGTTTATAATATAAACCAAATAAACGTGAATTAAAATACGTCTTGTTATTGTTTATTAACAGATACGGGATTTATTGATACCCATCAAGGCGTCACCTGAAAATCAAAGAAGCAATGGCAGTTTTCCAAAAGGCCGTCTTTCAGACGGTAAAAGGTGGCCTTTCAGGCGATAAAAGACGGTCTTTTGCAATGCAAAAGGTCATCTCTTGGAAAACAAAGTGATTGCTATTGTCGGCTGAATGATGTCCAATGCAACGGCATTGAACTACAAATTGCTGCGTATCAAGCCCTTACGCAGCCTCCGCCTACTTTCTTTTATGCCTGTTGACGGCTCGTTGCTCGCGCCTGTTCTGCGCCTTTATCTCGTGCTTGGCCTCGTCTTCGTCGTCGGTCTTTTTCCATATCGGCGTATAGAAGTCTGGCTTCGCGGTTATTTCAAAATCAAGTTCCGGGATGTCAGTTTCGTCATCCGGCTTGAACGGCACGCCCAACGACTGGATATACTTCTCAACCCTCACCATGGCAAGTCCGGAGGAAATCATGTCAAGCTGTTTCGCCGCAGCATACGACAGGTCGATTATCCTGCGCGTGCCGCACCTGTCAGTAACCTTCACAACCACGCTCTTGCCATTCTTTATGTTAGTAACCTTGAGCATGGTGCCCAACGGATACTTCTTATGTGCGCACGTCAGGCTGTCACGGTGATATTTCGTGCCGTCGCTCATGCGCCTTCCGTGCAGGCGGTTTGCATAATAACTGGCTATACCCTTCTCCTGTGCAGGAAGGAGGGTACAGCCAGTCAAGCAAATTATTATTATGAGAAAAAGTCTGTTTATCACACGCTAATCCCTGTTTATACTATGCCTTGAGCCATCATAGCGTTGGCAACCTTCATGAAGCCGGCGATGTTAGCACCCTTGACATAGTCCACATAGTCAGCGTTTTCACGTCCGTACTTGACGCACTGCTCATGGATGTTGTGCATGATTTGATGCAGTTTCTCGTCAACTTCAGCCTCGCTCCAGCTCAGACGGATAGAGTTCTGAGTCATCTCAAGACCTGAAGTAGCCACGCCTCCGGCGTTGACAGCCTTGCCAGGAGCAAAGAGCTGCTTTGCAGCCAGGAACTTCTGTACGGCTTCCTCCGAGCATCCCATGTTGGAAACTTCGGCTACGCAGATAGGCTTGTTTGCCAAAAGCATGTCTGCATCCTCACCGCTGACCTCGTTCTGTGTAGCACACGGCAGGGCGATGTCGCACTTAACTTCCCATGGCTTGCGGCCAGGAACGAACTTGGAGCCGGGGAACTGGTCTGCATAAGGCTGGCAAACGTCGTTGCCGCTGGCACGAAGCTCAAGCATATAATCGATTTTCTCGCCGCTGATTCCTTCCGGGTCATAGATGTAACCGTCAGGTCCGGATATGGTGATGACCTTCGCTCCGAGCTGGGTTGCCTTCGTTGCTGCGCCCCATGCCACATTGCCGAAGCCGCTGATGGCAACAGTCTTGCCCTTTATGTCATACCCGTGGGTCTGCAACATCTGGTTAACGAAGTACAGAGCACCGAAGCCCGTCGCCTCGGGACGTATCTTTGAACCACCCCACTCAAGGCCCTTGCCCGTGAGGACACCGCCAAACTGGTGAGTAAGTTTCTTGTACATACCGAACAGATAGCCGATTTCGCGTGCGCCTACACCGATGTCTCCAGCAGGAACATCCTCGTCAGGACCGATGTGGCGGTAAAGTTCTGTCATGAATGCCTGGCAGAAACGCATTACCTCGGCGTCGCTACGGCCGCGCAGAGAGAAGTCGGAACCGCCCTTGCCGCCGCCCATAGGAAGCGTTGTGAGCGCGTTCTTGAATGTCTGTTCGAAGCCCAAGAACTTCAGGATGGAAAGGTTAACTGATGGATGGAAACGCAAACCGCCCTTGTACGGGCCGATGGCGCTGTTGAACTGAACGCGGTAACCGATGTTTACATGTACCTCGCCTTTGTCGTCAACCCATGGAACACGGAACGTAACAACGCGCTCCGGCTCTACGAGACGTTCGATTAGCTTGGCCTTTTCAAACTCGGGATGCTGGTTGTAAACGTCTTTGATTGACAACAGCACTTCCCTTACGGCCTGCAAGTACTCAGACTCTCCCGGATGCTTCTGCTCCAGGTCTTGCATTATTTTCTCGACTTCCATAGTATAAGTTTTAGTTAAACTAACATTGTGTCATAGTTCTTCTGCAAATATAGGGTTTTATAATGAAGCCGCAAAGGAATGACGTGATTTTTTGACTTGCTGTCCTTACTTTTTGTACTTTTTCACAATAGAAGGGCGGAAAAGAAAGGCGAGAAGGTGAAAAGGTGAGAAAGTGAGAAAGGATATACGTACATTCATTATTCCTTCTCGCCTTCTCACCTTTTCACCTTCTCACCTTTCAAATCTTGTCGAGTGCCTGTTTCAAATCGTCAATGATGTCGTCAACATCTTCGATGCCAACCGAGAGACGGATTAGGTCGGGCGCTATGCCGGCCTCGCGCAGCTGCTCGTCGCTAAGCTGGCGGTGCGTATGGCTGGCCGGATGAAGCACGCACGAACGGGCGTCGGCCACATGTGTGGCGATATTTACAAGCTGAAGTGAGTCCATAAACTTTACGGCGGTGTCGCGGTCGCCCTTCAGTCCGAACGACATTACTCCGCATGAGCCGTTCGGAAGATACTTGCGTCCAAGCTCATAATCCACATCTCCTGCCAGCCCGCAATAGCGGACCCACGCCACTCTCGGGTCGGCGTGCAGGAATTCGGCCACGCGCTGCGCGTTCTCGCAGTGCCTCTGCACACGCAGCTGCAGCGTTTCGAGACCGAGGTTAAGGTAAAACGAGTTTTGAGGCGACGCTACCGAGCCGAGGTCGCGCATAAGCTGCGCCACCAGTTTAGTCATGTAAGCCATCTTGCCGAACGCCTTGGTGTAGGTCAGCCCGTGGTAGCTCTCGTCGGGAGTTGTCAGTCCCGGGAACTTGCCGGCGTGCGCTTCCCAGTCGAAGTTGCCGCTGTCAACAACGCATCCGCCCACCTGCGTGGCGTGTCCGTCCATGTATTTCGTGGTTGAATGCACCACTATGTCGGCACCCCATTCAAACGGGCGGCAGTTCACCGGAGTGGCAAACGTGTTGTCAACGATGAGCGGCACGCCGTTTTTATGCGCTATGCGTGCGAACTTCTCGATGTCGAGCACGCGGCATCCGGGGTTCGAGATGGTCTCGCCAAACAGCGCTTTGGTGTTCGGACGGAAGGCCGCCTGTATTTCCTCTTCGCTCGCATCCTGGTTCACGAAGGTGCATTCTATGCCAAGCTTCTTCATCGTCACGCCGAAAAGGTTGTACGTTCCGCCGTAAATCTCGTTTGAAGTCACGAAGTGGTCGCCGGCCTGGCAGATGTTGAACATCGCGTAGAAGTTGGCCGCCTGGCCTGAAGACGTCAGCATGGCGCCCACTCCGCCCTCAAGGGCGGCTATCTTTGCGGCCACCGCGTCGCTGGTAGGGTTCTGCAGGCGGGTGTAGAAGTAGCCCTCCTTTTTCAGGTCGAAGAGCATCCCCATCTCGTCGCTGTCATCGTATTTGAAAGTCGTGCTCTGCACGATTGGCGGCTGCACAGGCTCGCCGTTCTTGGGTTTCCATCCCCCACGGACGCAGAGCGTTGCCGTTTTGAGTTTCTTTTCCATTGTATATCCTTTCTGTTTTAGTCGCCGCGCAGTAGCTTTTGCGCGCGGCTGCAAAGGTAAAACAAAAAATTGACAGACGGCAAGCCCGAAGGCTTAAATAGTGTTTTTTTGTCGCTTACTTCACAGTTTGGCATATTTTACGCAACACTTCACCGCCGTTTGCATATCCTTTTGCCCGACGTCAAAACACCGTTGACGCCGCAGGTTTCCGCCGCCAGCGCAACATGCTGTGTACCAATGCGTTGCAAAATGCCGTATTTCAGGCTCTGAAAGACGGCATTTTACCGTGCAATTGACGGTCTTTCATAAAGCAAAAGGCCGCCTTTGAAAATGCGGAAGGCAAATACACCTTATTTTATATATGCCGGCGCACGCTGCCGCCGGCTTCCGGCCGCACCTGTATCAGATATTACAAAATAATTACCAAATTTCAGTTTGTTTTCAGAATCGCCCCATACCTTTGCATTAGAAACGGGCGAAAAACCGCTTGAAGAATAAAAACAAAACAAGTATAAACCTAAAAAAGACAAGACGATTATGAAAACAAAGGAACTTACGAAATGGATGATGGTGTGCGCACTCGGCGTGTTTTCACTGACTTCGTGCAGCGACGACGATGACAACAACATCAACGTGCCCGACAACGTGACGAGGGCGTTCAGCGACAAGTATGCAGGAGTAGGCCGCGTTGACTGGGACCGCGAGCGCGGCGGCTATCTCGTGGCGGAGTTCAACAAGGACGGCAAGGAATATGACGCATGGTTCACGGAGACCGGCGAATGGGTGATGACCGAGGTAGACCACGGCAAGAGGCTCGAAAACCTGCCCCAGGCAGTGCAGGACGGCTACAAAGCCACGACTTATTACACAAACAACTGGACTATTGACGACATCGACGAAATCCAGCGTCCGGCGTATGAAACGTTCTACATCATCGAGGTGGAGAAGCGCGGAGAGCGTGACTACGACCTCTACTTCGACGCCAACGGCACACTGTTCCGCGAGGTTCAGGGCGAAGGCGGAGGCAACAACGGCGACCTGGTAGGCAACCAGCTGCCTGCGGAAATGCAGTCGTTCATTGACTCTGAATACCCCGGCGCACGCGTGGTTGACTTCGACAGGGAGCGCAACGGCTACGAAGTAGACGTGATACACGACGGCAAGAGCAAGGAAATATGGTTCGACACGCAGTACAACTGGGTGCAGACCTCTACCGACGTGACACGCGACATCCCGGCCAACATCCGCGCGGCGGTGGAAGCGCAGTATCCAAGCAAGCGCATAGACGACTGCGACTACATTGAGACCGCACAGGGAGAGGCTTACTATCTGGTTGACCTCGACAACTATAACAAAGACCTCAAGGTGACCGCAGACGGCACGATAACCGAAGTAAACGACGACTAAAGGCATTGACACACGGCAGGTGGAAGCACGGCAGACGGCTTCCGCCTGCTTTTGTTTTCACCCATACGTAACCTGCTGACTATCAACAAGTTCCCAATATGCCACCTTTTAGCCTCCAAAAGGTGGCATATTGGCGTGCAAAAGATGGCCTTTTGCATGCCGAAAGGCAGCCTTTTAAAAAGCCAATCATGCCCTACCAGACACCCGTCCCAACCATCCAGAAGGGAGGAAGCTTGATTAGCAGTTGTCTTTCAACCTTAATCTGACGCGAGTTAGGCACAATAAGAATGTCGCGGTTTCACGAATACAGGTTGCGGCTCGGCAAAGAAAAAGTTAAAAACTTCGTTTTTCTTTTGCCGTTACACTCGCCTTTCACTATATTTGCAGTATTATAAAAGAACCTTGACACAAACGGAGGAAATGCCGATGTTTACAAAAAAACTTGCATACAGGCTAAAGGAGCTTTACACTTATTTCCAATACGAACCCATAAGGACATGGCGTGAGGGGCTTGTACTTATCCTTACAGACCTGCCATTGCTGCCCATCCTGCTGTTGCTGCCCGACGCATGGTGGCTGTGGTGCGTGGTTATAGCGCTGTGGCAGTTTGTGTCAGTAATGCTTTTCTGCCTTTACCGTGAAAGAAAAATGAAACAACATGCAGACCAACATGAGTGAGAACACACCGCAGAAGTGGAACAAGTTTTACCTGAAGGACGTGACGTTCATGAACCTCATGACACGCCGTATCTTCAACGTGCTTATCATTGCCAACCCATACGACGCCTTCATGCTTGAAGACGACGGGCGAATAGACGAAAAGATATTCAACGAATACACGGAACTTGGCATGCGCTACCCGCCCACCTTCACGCAGGTGAGCACCACGGAAGAGGCCGCCGACGTGCTCGCCTCAACCAGCATAGACCTCGTTATCTGCATGCCCGGCAACGCGGACAACGACGCCTTCACCGTGGCGCGTGACGTAAAGGCTAAGTTTCCCGACATTCCGTGCGTCGTGCTCACGCCGTTCTCGCACGGCATCACGCGCCGCATGGAGAACGAGGACTTGTCAATCTTCGACTACGTGTTCTGCTGGCTCGGCAACACCAACCTCATCATGTCCATCATAAAGCTCATCGAGGACAAGATGAACATCGAGCACGACATAGCCGAAGCCGGCGTGCAGATGATTCTCTTGGTTGAAGACAGCATACGCTTCTACTCCTCCCTACTGCCGATGCTCTACGGCTACATACTCGCACAGAGCCAGCACTTCTCTACCGAGGCGCTCAATCCGCACAGCGCGATGCTCCGCATGAGGGGCAGGCCTAAGGTGGTGCTCGCCCGTACATACGAGGAGGCGATGGAGCTGTACGACAAATACGCCGACAACACGCTCGGAGTAATATCCGACTGCCGCTTCCCGAAAGACGGAGACAAGGACCCCGAGGCCGGACTCAAACTGCTGCGCGCCATCCGCAAGCGCAACGAATACGTGCCGCTGATACTGCAAAGCAGCGAAAGCGAGAACAAGGCGAAGGCCGAAGCCGAGCACTTCCACTTCATAGACAAGAACTCGAAGGCCATGAGCATCGACCTGCGGCATATCATGGAGGAGCACATGGGCTTCGGAGACTTCATCTTCCGCGACCCGAAGACACATCAGGAAGTCATGCGCGTGCGCACCCTCAAGGAGTTGCAGGACAACATCTTCAAGATACCTTACGACTCGATGCTCTACCACATCTCGCGCAACCACATGAGCCGGTGGCTCTGCGCAAGGGCAATCTTCCCCGTATCTGAATTCCTGAAGAACATAACGTGGCATGAACTGCAGGACGTCGACCTGCACCGCAAAATCATATTCGACGCCATTGTGCAGTACCGCCACATGAAGAACATTGGCGTCGTGGCTGTGTTCGACCGTGACAAGTTCGACCGCTACGCCCATTTCGCACGCATAGGCGACGGCTCTCTCGGCGGAAAAGGGCGCGGACTGGCCTTTCTCGACAGCATAATCAAGAAACACCCGGAGTTCAACGAGCGCGAAGGCGTAAGCGTGTCAATCCCCAAGACGGTGGTGCTGTGTACCGACGTGTTCGACAAGTTCATGGAGAGCAACAACCTCTACCCCATCGCCCTGAGCGATGCCAGCGACGAGGAGATACTCCGCCACTTCCTCCGCGCACAGCTTCCGGACAAGTACATAGCCGACTTCTTCACCTTCTTCGAGGCCACAGACAGGCCGATAGCCATCCGTTCGTCGAGCCTCCTGGAAGACTCCCACTACCAGCCGTTCGCCGGTATCTACTCAACTTACATGATTCCGAACCTCGACGACAAGTACCAGATGCTGCAGATGCTTGCCGCCGCCATCAAGAGCGTGTACGCATCGGTGTACTACAAGGACTCGAAGGCGTACATGACGGCCACGAGCAACGTAATCGACCAGGAGAAAATGGCCGTCATCCTGCAAGAAGTCGTGGGCAAACAATACGGCGACAAGTACTATCCCAACATATCGGGCGTGCTGCGTTCAATCAACTACTACCCCATAGGCGACGAGACTTCGGAGGAAGGAATAGCCAGCCTTGCGCTCGGATTGGGCAAGTATATCGTTGACGGAGGACAGACGCTGCGCGTCAGCCCCTACCATCCCACGCAGGTGTTGCAGACGAGCGAGATGGAGACCGCACTGCGGCAGACGCAGACACAGTTCTATGCGTTGGACATGAAGGACGTTGGCGACGACTTCAAGGTTGACGACGGGTTCAACATCCTGAAGATGAAAGTGAAGGACGCCGACAAGGACGGCTCGCTTAACTACATCGCCTCGACCTACGACCCGTATGACCAGGTTATCCGTGACGGCATCTACGATGGCGGCAGGAAAATCATATCGTTCTGCGGAGTGCTGCAACATGGCGTGTTCCCGTTGCCCGAACTCATGCAGATGTCGATGAAATACGGTGCCGAGAGCATGCGCAGGCCGGTGGAAATAGAGTTTGCCTGCAACATAAACAACGACCGCACGGGCGAGTTTTACCTGCTGCAGATGCGCCCGATTGTGGACAACAAGCAGGTGCTTGACGAGGATTTGGCCTCAATCGACGACTCCGCGTGCCTGCTGCGCTCGCACAATTCGCTCGGCCACGGCATCAGCGAGGACGTTGTCGATGTAGTTTACATAAAGACGGACGACAACTTCACCGCAGCGAACAATCCGCGCATAGCCGACGAGGTGGAACGCATCAACCGCAAGTTTGTGGCCGAAGGCAAGAACTACGTGCTCGTAGGGCCGGGCCGTTGGGGGTCGAGCGACTACTGGTTGGGCATCCCCGTGAAGTGGCCCCACATCAGCGCGGCGCGCGTAATAGTTGAAGCCGGACTGGCAAACTACCGCGTTGACCCGAGCCAGGGCACCCACTTCTTCCAGAACCTGACGAGTTTCGGCGTTGGCTACTTCACAGTCAACACGTACAAGAACGACGGAATATACCAGAAGGAACTTTTGGATGCAATGCCGGCCGTGGAAGAAACGCAGTACGTGCGCCACGTACGCTTCGACCGTCCGCTACGCATCATGATGGACGGAATGAAGCAGGAGGGGATAATCCTTCTACCAAAGGAACAGGGGAATTGACAACCCGAAAGGCAATCGTCCGCCTCCATCCAAAGCAGAGAAATCAAACCCCATTGCAAAAGGCCACCTTTTAGCTTGTAAAAGGTGGCCTTTCTGCGTCTGATTGACGGCCTTTTGCAATGCGAAAGGCGGCATATCGCCAAACCATTGACAACCAACGGGTTGCACACAGTACAGGAACCGCGGCGGCAACGGCGCAAAACAATGACGCCGGCGGTTGTAAACAGGGCAAAAAACAGACGCGGCGGACATCACTGCCAGCCGCGCCACGCGATAAAAGAATCTATGTAAAACTGTTTTTTGTGCCGTTATCAGCCGGAGGCAAAACCTGTTGCCTCCATCCCGTCACTTTTTTATGGCAATGTTATCAACCGCTGCATAGCCCGGCGTATTCAAGCCGAAGTCGCCGCAGAGGTCGTCAGAACCCATCACGAAGAAATAAAGTTCCTTCACCCTTCCAAGCGGAGTAAGGTCGAACTTCACCCATTCCTGCTCGATGTCGGTGCCAGTGCAAAGGTTGATTGAAGTATAAACTTTCTCTCCATCGGCCTTCACGCCCTCGGCGTAGAGCTTGAACCAGCTGTTTTCCGTTGCAGGAACAGCAGCCCCGCCGCCATTGTGCAACGAGTTGAGCACGTAAGACGTGTTGGTAGCATACACGTATTGAGGCTCGAAGTCAGCGCCGTCGATGTATAGGGGCTTCGTTGCCGAAAAGCCCGAATTGGCGTCTTCAAGCGTGCTGCGCCAGCTGTACACAATCATGAAATTGTCCGAGCCGTCAGCTCCCGGACCGGGGTTCTTCGTCGTCGAGACGGTAAGCTGGCGGTCCATGCTTATGTCATCGTATGTCTCATTCCAATAGTTTGATATGGCATATCCGCCCGACCAGAACGCCGCTCCGTAGCCGGAGTCGATAAAGCCTTCGTAGAGCAGGTCGGTATTGCCGTCGTCGCAGAACCAATAAGAAGCGCCGTTATCGTAAAGAAGCGGACCCATGTTTTCGGTTTCGTCAACAAGACTTGTCCAATAGTTGTCTATTCCGCCCTTGAAATCCTTGTCCTCGAAAGTCAGCACGAGCACGTCCTTGTCGCCTGTCTGCCCGTACATTTCATAAAAATCGGTAGGTTCACCGTCAGTGAAGCTGATTTTGCTGAAATCTTCGAGCGAATAGTTATGAGTCGTTCCGTCCTTCATCTGCACCGAAACAATGTTCTGCGCATTGACAGAAGCGCATGCCAACAACATGAATAGAGTAAACTTTGTCTTCATAATCTTATAGTTTTTATCAGTTTAATATCTTGAATGCCTTTTTGTTTACCGCCACGACGTATGTTCCCTTGGGAAGTGCCGACATGTCTATAGACACGGTTCCGCCGGCAGGAACGGCCAAAGCCTTTACCGCCACGCCGCCTATCGTTGCCACGGTAACCCTTGTTCCGGGCGCAGCCGTTACCGTGAGCACTTTGTTTTCATAGCTTATCCCGGCGTTGCCTTCCACCATTTCCATGCCTGAAGGCGTGTCGGCGACGGTCAGTTCGTCAACTTCCGAATAGGCGTACTGCGCCTCGAAACCTGTCGCCGTTACCACCCAGTTGGTACCGTTGTTGGTCATTTGCGGATTGTCCGCAAGCTTGATTTGCTGATGCTGACCGTCCTTGAACCTTATGTCAAGCACTTTCTGCGCCTGCACTGATGCCGCAAGCATGGCCGCCGCAGCAAATACGATAATCTTTTTCATAAGCTGTGTTTATTGGATTATTCTTGATTTGACAAATGTAAGTCGTTTATTCCCATCACTTCCGTCGATGTCTCTCCTGTCCAACCGCACTGTTGGTTAACACCGGTGTAGATTTTCACAAAGTCAACACCCGGCAGATAGACACGGTTGCCGTCACTGTCAACAGCCCAGCTGATGTCGAAGTCCGACTCGTCTTCTGTGTTCAGGCGGTTGTCCGCATACCCCCAGTCGTATGCGTAAAACACCCAGTACGTGCCGTTTCCGCTCTCGTCAACGGCGTTTGGAGGAAGAAGCGTGCCGCTGAAGGTCAGCTCGCCGTCCTCTATCCATGACGGATAATAGCTCTGATTGTGGAAACTGTTGCGCTGTATGCTGCCGCTGCCGCCCTGATTGTCGGTCCACGGGATGTCGTCCGACGCGTCGCCGTCAGGCCGTGTGTATGTTATTTCATAGCCCTTGACGGTCGTCTGCTTTTCATACTCGCTCCCGGCAAGCTCATACCACTCGTCTTCGTCGGCCTTGCCGTTGCCGTTGCGGTCATAAGCCACCATGACTATTCCCGGCTCGCTGCTTCCGCCAAGACGTGAAGAACCGTCGTCAGCGGTGCTTCCGTTGTAGTATGCGTTGCCAAGCACCTTGAAGTCGGCTTCTCCCGGCACGTTGGCTATGGTATGGTCGAAACCGCACACCACGTAGCCTCCATACCCTCCGAGCGAAACAAGGCTGCGGGCGTTGTTGCCGATGGCCGCCAACACCTTGGCGTTCATTGTCTCCTGAGTGTCTCCGTCCTCATATTCGGGCAGACGGTTGACAAACTGCCCCGGCGCCGGACGATAGTCGCTGACGGCCGTTATGTAAGGACTGTAATCCTCACCGGCGTCACTTACAGTCACGTTTACAGTTATCGTGGTGTCCTTTCCGGCACTGTCGACGGCGTACATCGTCACCTCATACTTGCCGGCACGCGGCGCAATGAAGTCCAAGGAAGTGCCGACAGCCGCCACGTCGCCGTTCCAGCTCCACGTAATGTCATACGACTTGCCCTCCGCCACGGTAGCCTTGATGGTTACGGGAGAGCACACCTCGGCCTTGAAACCGCCTTCGGGAACAGCTATTGTGATGCTTTCCGTCGTCACAGGAGGGACCTCCGGGCCGTCGTTTCCTTCGCCGTCATCGCTGCACGAGCCGAATGCCAGCAGCATAACGACCGCCAACGGGAATGAATAAAATATTTTCTTGCTCATTGTCTGTCAGTATTTTTCTTAATTCTTAACCCGTAATTCTTAATTGTGTTCACTTCGTCAGGAACGCGAAGTGTGCCGGAACATCACCCGTTGTCACGCTCCACTTCTTGCGCCCGTCGGGCGTAAAGCAGTAAAGAGTACCGCGAACGACATAACTCTTGGCGTCAGTCACGTATATTTCCTTGGTTTCCGGATTGACGGCAAGACCGTAAGGCACCTGTATCTCGTCGTCCGTACCGTCGGTAATGAAGTTCTGTGTAATAACATTACGCGTCTCCGTGTCTATCTGAACGTAGGAAACAGTCATGTCATCACTGTCCGTATAGCTGTATCCCGAACTCAAAACATAGAGGTTGTCATCGTCAATGCACATCTCGGAAACGGCAATTCCAAGACTGTCAACCACCTTGTCGGTGCGCGAATCGATGACATACAAATCCGACTTAACGTCGTAATAATCGCCACGTGACGACACCCAGACATATCCTTGGCTGTCAGCCACGATGCGGTGGAGGTTCGGCGCAACGTCGATTTGCTTCGTTTCGGTGAACGTGTTGAGGTCGATTACCGACACGGTGCGGTCATAATCAGGCACACGATAGCCCCCGGAATTGGCCACATAGAGCTTGTTGCCGACAACGGCTATCTCCTCCGGCTGATAGCCTACGGTACATTCAGCCACCACTTCGAATGTCGCAGTATCCACCTTAGCCACATATCCGAGCCTTGCATTGGGGTCAATCTGCACCGGCCCGGCATAAGAGCTGACGTAGGCGTAGCCTTCATGGAACACAATGTTGCGGCAGTTGGGTATTGTTATCGTGCCTATATGACGGGCGTCGGCCTTGTCCATCACCTCGACAAAGTTGGAACAGTTGATTACGGCATACAGTTTCGAGCCGTAAACCTGCATGTCGTCGCCCACGTCTCCAAGCTCGAGAACCACGTCCGGGTTGGTTTCGGCATAGATGTTCTGGCGGTAATACCCTGTTGTACAGTCGAAGAAGTCGAGCGTACACTTGTTGCTGCCCATGTTGCCTTCGTTCAACAGGTAAAAGCCTACAACCGACTCGGGGTCTGCCGGGGCTGTAACCTGCGTCCATGTTGACGGCACAAGGTCTTCCTCGTCGCCCCTGCAAGAGACCACGAGCACTGCGGCGAGGCCGATGAAAAGATGTTTTGGTTTCATATCAATGCGCATTATATTTCCACTTTCAATGTCACTTTAAAGTTTGCTCCCGGCATGGGATAGCACTTTACGACCTCAAACTGCTGGTTGAACACGTTGTTCACCTCGGCGGTGAGCCTCATCTTTGTCTTGCTTATGCGGAAGTTGTAAGACAGGGCGATGTCGCTTGTGTACCATTCGGGCACGTAGTTCTGGGGTATGTTCTCCGTAGCGTCGTAACGTTCGCCGGTGTATATGAAGCTGTAGTCAAGCTCGAAGCCGCGCCACGAGGCGTTGACTATGGCCGAACCGCTGTGCCACGGGATGTAAGGTATCTGGTCGCCGTAATACGAATCGGCGCGGCTCGTCACGTCTTCGGCCTGCTGGTAAGTATAGCTCAGACGCCCGTCAAGGCGCAGTCCGCACGGAAACTCCCATGTTGCCGATGCCGAAACGTCGGCTCCGAGAATGTCCACGCGGCCGAGGTTAACCATCGTCCAGCGGAACTGGTTTGACGTTGGCATGGCTATTATCTTGTCTTTCACATTATTATAATATGCGTCCGCCTGCACTTCCACACGCTTCAGCCACGAGTGACGGGGCGCGGCGGCATAGGTAAAGCCGAGGTCATACTGCGTGGTGTACTCCGGGCGGAGGCTCACGTTGCCGATAAACGTATAATAAAGGTCGTTGAGCGTGGGCATGCGGAATATCTTTTTATAGAACCCGCGCAGGTTGAAGTCGGCACGTTTGAACGGCTTGTACGACAAGACTACCGCCGGAGTGAACTCCGTCCGGTCGTCGGCCTTGTCGGAACCCAGGGACACACGGTCGGCAACATACGTGCCGAGCAGGCTCGCCTGCGCCTTGAAGCCGCTGTAATCGGCGGCCACGGCTGCGGCAACGAGTGCGGTGTGACGGGTAGGATAGGCAAAGTTGTAGAGGTCGGCGTTAAGCTTGTTCCACTGGTAATCGGCCGAAAGCGACGCGCTCCAGTGACTGTCGAAGCGGTAAAGGTTGGCAACAGAGAAGTAAACTTCATGCTGGCGATACCTGTTGTCGATGTACATCGCGCTCTCGTCAAGCTCCGGGTCTGCCAGGTAATGCAGGTAGTCGTAGGCGTATTTGCCGTTTACGAGCAGGCTGTACCTGTCGGTAACGCGCTTGCGCATTGACGCCTGTACGAACGCATTGGTGTCCCACTGGCGGTCTTCATTCTCCAACCGTCCGCGCACCACAGCTCCGGGGAGACCCCTTTCGGAACGGTAAACGTATGCCTTGGCGCGCCACGAGCCGCCTTTAAGCCGCCCGAAGAAGCCAGCCTCGCCACGAAACGCGCTCACGTCGCCGTTGGCGCGCACCGCCGTGGTGTCATATCCGCCACGAGTCTGGTAGCGGTACTTGTAGCGTCCGTTGGTGTACATGTATTCTGCGCTGACCGACGATCTGACGTTTTCGCTGATTTTCTGCTCCCAAACGACAGCCGGATTAGCCAGTCCGAACGACCCTGCCTTCATCGTTGCACGCAGGTTGAAACGCTTGCCGTCCTCGAACACGGGCACGCGGCTTTGCAGATAAACCGTGCCGGCCGAGCCATAGTCCTTCGCCGACTGGAAAATCGAGCTGCGCTGGCCGTTGTACACGCTGACGGCTTCCATGTTGTCTAAAGAGAAGCGGCCAAGGTCAATCTGCCCGTTCTGCGCGTTTCCAAGCTCGATGCCGTCGTAGAACACGCCCACATGCTGCGTGCCCATGCCGCGGATGTTGACCGTCTTCAGTCCGCCAACGCCGCCGTAGTCCTTTATCTGCACGCCCGAAAAATAGCGGATGGCGTCGGCCACGGAGAGTGCCGACATCCTTTCGAGCTGTTCCCCGGCAAGGCTTTGCACGGGCAGGAGGTCTTTCTCCGGGTCGCGATGCGCCGTAACGGTGACTTCGCTGATGGTTCTTGTCGAAGAGACGACAGTATCAGCAACCTCCGTCTGACCGTAGACGCAGGGCGCAACAAGGCCGAACAGGCCGCCGATGATGATATGCCGTAGTGTCATTGTCTGTTTCATCACTCCTAAAACAAAGCTCCGCACCGTGACGTATGGATGAAACAGAATGTGTGCCGCCGCAAAGGCGCACGCCGTGAAGTTTCCCCTCAGCCTTTCCGCGAAAGCCGTTGAGCATGTTAAAAGCCGGTGTGGCAGGTCTTCTGACTTGTTCCTGACGGCAAACGCCTTCCCGAACTTCGAGGTTCAGTGGCATCGTTGCCTGCCGTCATGACAAAGGAACTTACAGCAGCGGGACTGTCCAGGACTTTCACCTGATTCCCTTTTAATCGCCTGCGCCCCTCGGGACGTGCGGCGAACCTACACGACTGTAAAGAATGTCAATGTCCGTTGAACGGACGGTGCAAAGATAGTCAATGTATCTTAAACGGCAAAGGAAACACAGGTTAATTTGCCGTTATTTTGCAAGAGGCCACCTTTTGCCTTCCAAAAGGCCGTCAATTGCACGCCAATATGCCACCTTTTACAACGCAAAAGGTGGCATATTGGAAACCGCCTGACCGTCAACGAGTTACGAACGGACTGCGATATACCTGAAAAAACATCATATATGGCTTTAAAAGCAAAGATTTTTTGCCTATCTTTAGATAAGACAAGCTGCACCTCGGCAATGAAAATAAAAGTATGTTTCACGCACTTTTATTTTGCATTGCGCTCGGTTTGCATTATCTTTGCATAACTAACCTTACAACCAAAAGCATCATGGAAGAAGCCAACAAGAACGGAAAAAGTCCGCAGACAACGGGCAGCTATCTGACAATCGGTATCTGTTTGGGCGTAGCTTTCGGCATTATTTTTGACAATCTGGCCGTGTGGCTGTGCCTCGGCGTGGGCATCGGGCTGCTTGCTCCGCACATGTTCAAGAAGAAGGACGACAACGGCGACAAGGCATAACCTATCCATGCACACGACGCGCCGAGACAGCAAAACGCACGGTTTAAGCACATTTATTTTGAAATACGCCCATTTTGCCGTATTTTTGCACCGCGAAAAGTTAAACTGCAAGATATGAAAGAATTAGCATTGAAGTACGGATGCAATCCGAACCAAAAGCCTTCGCGCATTTACATGAACGAAGGCGAACTGCCCATTGAGGTGCTTAACGGCCGCCCGGGGTACATCAACTTCCTCGACGCGCTCAACAGCTGGCAGCTCGTAAAAGAGCTGAAGGCCGCCACGGGGCTGCCTGCCGCCGCCAGCTTCAAGCACGTGTCGCCGGCCGGAGCCGCCGTCGGCCTGCCGCTTAGCGACACACTGAAGAAGATTTACTTTGTTGACGACGTGAAGATAGAGCTTTCGCCTCTGGCATGTGCATACGCACGGGCACGCGGCGCCGACCGCATGAGCAGCTACGGCGACTTTGTAGCACTTAGTGACACGTGCGACGAGGCCACAGCCACGCTCCTCAAGCGCGAAGTAAGCGACGGTGTGATTGCCCCGGACTATACTCCCGAAGCGCTCGCCATACTGAAAGACAAGCGCAAGGGCACTTACAACGTAATCAAGATTGACCCTGCATACGTGCCGGCCCCAATCGAGCACAAGCAGGTTTACGGCATAACGTTCGAGCAGGGACGCAATGAGGTGAAGCTTGACGACCCCGCACTGTTCGAGAACATTCCCACACAGAACAAGACTTTCACGCCCGAAGCGAAGCGTGACCTCATCATAAGCCTCATCACCCTTAAATACACGCAGAGCAACTCGGTATGCTACGTGAAGGACGGACAGGCCATCGGCATTGGCGCGGGCCAGCAGAGCCGCATTCACTGCACCCGTCTGGCAGGCAACAAGGCCGACATCTGGTGGCTGCGCCAGCACCCGAAAGTGATGGGTCTGCCCTTCGTTGACGGCATACGCCGCGCCGACCGCGACAACACCATAGACGTTTACATCAGCGACGAGCACGACGACGTGCTGGCAGAAGGCACATGGCAGCGCCTGTTCAAGGAGAAGCCCGAAGTTCTGACAACGGCCGAGAAGAAGGAATGGATATCCAAACTCTCCGGCGTAAGCCTCGGCAGCGACGCCTTCTTCCCCTTCGGCGACAACATAGAGCGCGCCCACAAGAGCGGCGTTGAATACATCGCACAGGCCGGCGGCTCCGTCCGTGACGACAATGTGATAGAGACTTGCGACAAATACGGCATAGCCATGGCCTTCACCGGCGTAAGGCTGTTCCACCACTGATTGAAAGGTGAGAAGGTGAGGAGGTGAAAAGGTGAGACATTTCATCGTCAAGCCTATCCAATCCTCACCCTCTCACCTCCCCAAACGCTCCATTTTTAACAACATTTTTCACCTTCTCACCCTCTCACCTTCTCACCTTTTACATATATGGCAGACATCGACGACATAATTGCTGGCGGCGGAATAGTGTTCCGCAAGGCTAAAAGCAACAACAAAAACGACAGCGGCAAGGTAAAGACCAAAGCCAAGAAAAAGCAGTATATCACAGGAGCGCACGGCAGTGGGTCGGCCCGCCAGAAGGCAAAATACCGCGAGCAGCGCGCAAACAGGCACAAGAAATAATGGCGTAAAGTCATGGCAGGCATGACTTTACGCCATTATTAATCACACAGTTGAACACATTATCCGCTTATTTCTACAAAAAAATGCGGCACTACATGCCGCATTCCGTTATCAAATGAATGTCTTGTCACTTGGTTTCCATGCTTAAACCGATGTCCGTTATGCCGGGGAGGATTTCACGTTTCATCACGTGCCGCACGCGCACATGCAGCGAGTCGCCCTTTTGCAGACCGATGTCAGGAAGCGCGAAACCGTACTGATAAATGCTCACTCCACGGCCAAGCACATTGCCGTCATTGTCATACAGGCGGCAGTCAAGCGTGTCAACGCTCATCCTGTGGCCGGGTTCTACGGTCTGGCAAACCTCCAGACTAAGGCTTGTAAACGGATAGGCCGCCGTTATGCGCAGACCCATCTCCATACTGTAACGACCGGACAAGGCCACCGGCGGCACGTCGAACACAACCGTGTCGTTCTTTTCCAATCCGTCAACAGGCGTTGACACGAACTTGCTGTACACCGTTCCACCGCCGCAAGCCGACACAGCCACCGCCACGGCAATGACCGGCAACAATATATATAATGTGCGCCTAAGCATCATTACGCTTTCATATCCTTGCCTTCGGCAGGCCCTCCGCCGCCTTTCCTGGGCTGTGCGTCGCCCTGCCTGCCGCGTCCTTTGGCCGCTTGTTTGCCGTTCTTGTTCTTCGGCTTGCGCTTTTTCTTGCTCTTGTCGAAGCGCGTCAGGCTCTCGTTCTCAAGCAAGTCAACGGGGCGTTCCTGCCTCTTCGGCGTGCCGTCCTCCTGAAGCGACAGCGGCTTTTCGCCCTGCCTGTTCATCTCTATTACGTCAAGCGCCCGCCTTGCGGTAATAACTTCAAGGTTGGCAGGCACCTTCTTGTCGGTCGAGTAAGTCACAATGCCGGCCAGAATGTCGCTCTTGAACAGGTAATAATCATTGTCCTGCGTCTGCAGCACAACCTCCTTGCTCGGCAACTTGCGGCTCGCCTCGATGTAGTTGTCAACCTCATAGTTCAAGCAACACTTCAGTTTGGCACACATTCCGGCCAGCTTCTGCGGGTTCAGCGATATGTCCTGATAGCGCGCCGCGCCAGTACTTACCGACACAAAGCTCTTCATCCACGTTGCACAACACAGCTCGCGGCCGCACGGTCCTGTACCTCCGATGCGTCCGGCTTCCTGCCTCGCGCCTATCTGTTTCATCTCTATGCGCACATGAAAGGTCTCCGCCAGCACCTTGATTAGCTGCCTGAAGTCCACTCGCTCGTCGGCAATGTAATAGAAGATGGCCTTGTTTCCGTCGCCCTGATACTCCACATCGCCGATTTTCATGTCAAGATTCAGGTTCTTGGCGATTTGGCGGCTGCGTATCATTGTATCATGTTCACGGCTCTTGGCCTCATAATATTTGTCCATGTCGACAGGCTTCGCTATCCTGTATATGCGCTTTATGTCGTCCGGCGACTTGATGTTTGCCTTGCGGATTTGCAGCTCCACGAGCTTGCCTGTAAGCGTAACGACGCCTATGTCATGGCCGGGACTGGCCTCAACGGCCACAATATCGCCCTTTTTCAGGTCAAGGTTGTTGACGTTATGGTAATAACCCTTGCGCGTGTTCTTGAACTGCACCTCCACAAGGTCGGTGCTTTTGGCGTTGCCCGGCACGTCGGCCAGCCAGTCATAAGTGTTGAGCTGGCGGTCCTGCCGTCCGCAACCGCGAATGCAGAGACCGCGGTCGCAGCCGTTGTATATCATGTATTTCCTGTTCTTGAAGTCCATATCAAAGTATGTTTATATGTGTAAAGGCGTGAGCCTAAGGTTTTCTTATCAGGGCAACGATGATGTTCGTCGCCATGTCGAAGAACACAATCTTAGCGTTTGCGTTCTGTCCTATGTCGTGTATGGCGCGGTTCATCATCGCCGAAATCTCCAAAACGTTGGCCTCATTGATATAAGGCGAGAAGTTACGGGCGAAGTTTTCCTCATCGCGGGTCATGTAACAAAGCTGCGGATTGCGGAAGTTGTACATGAAGTTCTCGCGCACCAGCCGCAGGAAATACTCCAACATGCGCTTCTGCCGCTCACGTCCGAGTGCGGCGGCGGTGTCGCTCCACTTCTTCAAATCCTTTATCTTGCGCATGTATGCAAGGCGCATCAGCGAGATGAACATGTCGAGAAATTCCTTCTTCTCGTTTCCGGCATCAAGCTCTTCAAGTGCTCCGAGCCAGCTGCCGCCGGCCGCACGCGCCAGTCTACGCGCCCCGTCGGGGTCTATTCCGCGGCGTTCCACGAGGGCACGCTCTATGTCTTCGTCGGCAATGCGGCGCACATCAATGCGCTGTGCACGACTTTTTATGGTGTCGATTAGCATCCCCGGCTCTTCGCAGACAAGCAAGAAGACCGTGGCTTGCGGCGGTTCTTCAAGCAGTTTGAGCATCTTGTTGGCACATTCGGCGTTCATCCGCTCGGGCAACCATAATATTGCGACCTTGTATCCGCCCTGACTTGACTTCAGGCTCAACGCCCTTGACAGCGCATCACTTTCCCCAACGCCCATCTGTGCCTGCTGGTTGGCCGCGCCCATGCAGGCCAGCCACTGCTCTATCGTGAAGTAAGGGCCTTGCAAAAGCAGCTCGCGCCACTCCGAAGCAAAGTCTTCGCTCGACATCTTATGCTCCGAACCGGTGCCCGAAGGACGGATTACGGGGTATGAGAAATGCAAATCGGGATGAGCCAACTTGGCCGTCATGGCGCACTGCGGGTACGCTCCGCACGCATCGCCGCCGCTCCTGTCGCGGCACAACAGATACGAAGCGAAAGCCAAGGCAAGCGCCATCTTGCCGCTGCCCCGCGGTCCGCAGAACATCAAGGCATGAGGCACACGGTCTTCACTGACCATCTGCCGCAGCCTCTGCTTCACCTCTTCATGTCCTATAACGTCGCTGAACTTCATTCCGATAACAAGTCAAATCGGTGCAAAATTACTAAAAATCCACCTTATATTAAAATAAATGGCAGCAGAACTGACTTTTATTTTAGAAGTTAGAGAAGTTAAAGGAGTTATCGCTCACTGCGTTCGCTAAGGAGTTAAAGCCATTTGTCAAGGAGTTAGAGAAGTTAAAGGAGTTTCCTTGAGCGAAGCGAAAAACTCCTTTAACTTCTTTAACTCCTAAAATAAACCTCACTTTTTCGGCCTGCGCGCCCCCATCCACGTGGCGTTATGCCACAGCTGCTCGAGCGGTCCGCGCTTATGGCTTGCAAGCCAAAGGCGGCAGAACGAGTACTGCAACAGCACGAAGACAACGCCAAGGGCAAGGCTCATGGCATGGCCGCTGACCGCGTAAAGGCCAAGCCCCCAGTGGTAGAAGATGAAGCCGCCGACGACAGACTGGCCTATGTAGTTGGACAAACTCATCTTGCCATACGGCAACAGCTTCGACAGGTAGCGGCGCATGCGCGTGCGGTGGTACATCAGCGTGATGGAACTTACATAGAAAAGCATCATCGCAAGGTTCTTCCACATGTCGAGCATCACCGTCAGCGAAGCCTCGGCACACGGCGAAGCGAACATCTGCGGCACTGTATAGCGCAGCGGACAGAGCACCGCAAAGGCCGCCAACGACCACAGCATTGTGCGCTTCCACACCGCCGCATTATGCCCCTCGTCATACAACAAGCGGCGCCTGCCGACCCAAAGTCCGAGCAGGAAAAGGAACAACGTCTGCATGAACCGCCCGTGCTCGATGGCCCACGTGAAGTTTACGGGCAGGCCATAACGCAGCCCTGCCACGGCCACATCTAACAAACTGCCGCCTTCCTGCGCAGGAATTATCGCGCCGAACATGGCGTCAGAACCGAGGTTGAGCGGCTGAAGCTGCGGATTTATCAGGCTTCCGACAAAATAAACCACCTCTATCGGCTGCAACGCAAACAGCAGGGCGAAGCCCAACAGCACGCGGTTGCTTGCGCGGACGAGCGGCAACACCAGCAGGCCGCACACGGCATAGACCGTAAGAATGTCGCCGTTGAAGAACAAGAGGTCAAGCAGTCCGAAGCCGAACAGCAGCACCATGCGCCACACAAAGCGCGGACGGAAGTCGTAACCGCGCTGCGCCTGGTTGTCATGCTGCACGAACAGCGTCACTCCGAACAGCATCGCAAAGATGGCGTACATCTTGTTCGACAACAGGAAGAACACAACGTCCCACACGGCCTCGTCGAACTTAGTCAGCGGAGGAAAGCTGTAAAAGTTAAGATGCTCGAGAAAATGCACGAGGATGATGCCGCCCACGGCCACGGCACGCAGCAAGTCGGCAGCGTCGATGCGCGTGTTCGGCAACGACGACGGTTGGTAATGCGTCATGGATGTCTGTAATTTTTCACGATAAACAGTTGCAAAGATAGTGAAAGGCGAGCGCAACGACAAAAGAAAAACGAAGTTTCTTTGCGAATTGGAGATGAGCAGAGCATTTATAATTGATATCCCAACCTTCTTCAAGGGAGGCTCTCGGTAATCGTCATGCCGCACTGCGATGCGGCATCCAGAAAACATCCTACGTGCCAAATGATGCCATTTGCATACACTGGATGCCGCATCGCAGTGCGGCATGACGATTACCGAGAGCCTCATTTGAAGGAGGTCGTATTGCAATAAAGGAAGACACATAATGTAATAAAAGAAAATACACACCGCAATAAAACAAAAAAAATATTTACTTAAAGAGAAAAAGTCTTTGCTTAAAAAGGGGAACTGATACGAAGGCAAATTCACAAGCAGATGACATTCTGCCACCACCAACAGGCTTTCAGTCAACAAAATGTCATTTGAAAAATGTACACCTATCATCACGAAATAGAAAAACGAAGCGGCTAAACACGGTTGGCAAGGCATAAGGAAAAGGCCGTTTTAAGTGCGAATGGCAGTCATTCAATGCGCAACACACGCCATTCGGCACTGCTAAAGGCCATCAACATACATGCAAAAGATGGCCTTCAACAATGCAAAAGGTGCCCTTTTAGATGGCAAAAGGCCACCTTTTGCAAAACAAACTGCCGCAAACATCGCACACATAAGACTGCAAACGCCGCAACATTCTGCAACACACGCACTTACGTTTGCACACGAAAAACGGCCATATTTTGGCCTGCGGCATTTTATTTTACGAAAAACGCGCTCACGGAAGCCCGTCGGAAAACAATATGCAAGCAAACAAGGCCGGTGCCATTACATTTTGGCAACAGCCATTGCGCATATAAACAACCGTACATGCGGATAACAGGGGCGCATGAAAATTACGTTAAAAACAGCCTCAACCGTTCGCCGCCACACGGTTTCTTCAAAGTTTCAACAAAATTGGCGGCTACTTTTGCGCCTGTACAATACAACCGAAAGGTTATGAACAAGACAGGAAACTACCAGCTTACAATCATCATTCCAGTGTACAACGAGGCCGGAAACATTGCCGCTTTGGAGCAACGGCTCGCCGACTTCATGCCAAAATCAATACGCCGCACGTGCGTTCTGTTCGTTGACGACGGCTCAACCGACGGCAGCCTCGGCCTCATCGCCGATGCCTGCGGCAGGCATGAAGGCTTTTTCTACATAGCCATGGAGCGCAACTCAGGTCTCAGCGCGGCACTGAAAGCAGACATCGACACTGCCCGTTCGCCGCTCGTGGGCTACATGGACGCCGACCTTCAGACTACGCCGGAGGACTTCAACCTGCTGCTCGGACACATCAACGAGTACGAAATGGTGATGGGCATACGCGCCGAACGACGCGACTCGGCCTTCAAGAAACCACAGTCGAAGATAGCAAACGGCTTCCGCCGCATGATGACCCACGACGGAATGAAGGACACGGGCTGCCCTCTCAAGGTGATGCGCACGGCCTGCGCGCGCCGCATTCCGTTCTTTACGGGCATGCACAGGTTTCTCCCTGCGTTCGCATTCACCAACCACGGCGTGCCTTACGCCGACAAGCCGCCGCTCTACTTGTGGCTGCTGATGGCCGCCAAGACGCTTTCGGGCAGCCATCAGATGTGGCTGCTGTCGCTGTTTTCACTCGCTCCGGCACTCGTAACAGTGTCGGTAATGAGCCGGTGGGTGGCCGAAGATTGCGGCAAAGACTGTGCGGAGACCGGCGGATGGATGCTCGTCACGTGCGGACTGTCCGCCGGAATGGCGGTATTCCTGCGCATGGACATGCTCATGTGCATGTTCATCACGCTGTCGCTGCGCACCTTTTACAACATGGTTTGCGGCCGTGGGCGGCGCAGGGTCAATGCTATCATGTTCCCGATGTACATTTTCTTAGCCGTATTCAGCAAGGGGCCGATGGGCATACTCGTGCCGTTTGTAACGACGGTGGCGTTCCTTGTGGCGACAGGCCGCGGCCACACGGCAGGCCGCTACTGGGGAATAACCACGTGGGCGGTGCTCGCCGTGCCGTGCATTGCATGGTTTGCGGCGGTTTATCGGGAAGGAGGCAGCGGCTATCTTGCCAACCTTCTGCTGCACCAGACGGTCGACCGGGCGGTCAACTCGTTTCATCATGACGAGCCGTTTTACTACTATCTCATTGCGATATGGTACTCAATGGCGCCATGGACACTGCTGATTGCCTGTCTGACGGTCTATGCCGTGTGGCGCAGGGCTGTGCTTACGGACATGCAGAAGCTACTTTTGGCGGCGGTGTGCACCACGTTCGTGATGCTCTCTCTTGTCAGTTCTAAAATCCAAGTGTACCTGTTGCCACTGTTTCCGCCTGCCGTCTATCTTGCGGCCACGCTGCTTCCGCGCATCGGGCACACGCCTTTGGCACGGCTGTCGGTGGCCTTTCCTGCCGCAGTTTTCGCCATTGCACTGCCCGGATGGGCTGTTGCGGCGGCATTGGACGTACCCCACATGGCCGATGTCCGTATCGCTTTGGCAGCCGCGTCGCTGTCGGTTGGAGGCTGCGCCGCGCTCTTCCGCCTGCGCAAACAGCGCAAAACGGAGGGCGCGGTGAAGCCGGTTGCCTGCGGAATGCTGGCCGCCGTGTTCTTCACAGGTCTCGCCGTGCCGGGCGTAAACAGCCTCATCAGCTACAAGGAGCTGTGTACAGCGGCACAGATGGAAGCCGAGCGGCACGGCACGCAGCGGTTTTACACGTGGAACGTGAAGCGCAGCGAGAACATGGACGTGTACCTGAAGCAGGACGTAATCAAGCTTAACGACGAAGACATGACGCGCGACAGCCTGCCACGAGGCGTGCTGATGATGCGCAGAAAAGACGCTGACAGACTGCCGCCCGTGCTGAAACGGCAAGAAAGGATAGAAAACGTAACGGGGCGCAAGGCCGTAATGCACATGGAAAGCATGCAGCCGGGCGACATGCAGTGTACTTACGCCGACATATCGCGCATCGGCCGCGAGTGCGGTTACAGCCCGAAAACAAGCGTGGAGGAAGGCATCGCACGCTTTTATGACTGGTACAGAAATTTCTACGGAAACCGGTGACTTTGCAAAAGGTGGCCTTTCGCATTGTAAAAGGCCACCTTTCAGCGTGTAAAAGACGGCCTTTTGGAACGCAAAAGGCCGTCTTTTGCAAAGCGGCCTGCAACAGGCATTGCACACGCCGGACGTCAGGCGGCGCATGGCATTGAAACAATGAATTTTACATTTGCACACCGAAAACGTGCGTTTTTCCAACAAAAATAATTAACTTTGCAGAGGATTAGGCGCGCACGGCCATCCGGGCAGGAGTTACCACCCCACCCGTTTGCATCATCCTTGCAAACAAGGCCGTAACTGAACGCCAGGAAAAATCCGAACGGAAACAAAACTACAGAAAACGTCATACCCTGAAATACATTTAAAAACGCGCACGTACATATAATAAACGTAAAAGAGACACGTTATGACTAATAACAACCGATATTAACAACATTAACAAAAAACACAATTACCATGAACCAAAAGCAATCTGGCAGCAAGGCTTACCTGTTTTCAATAGTGCTTGTTGCCGTATTAGGCGGACTGTTGTTCGGATATGACACCGCCGTAATCTCCGGCGCAGAAAAGGGCCTTCAGGCATTCTTCCTCGGTGCCACGGACTTCACCTACACCGATGCCTGGCACGGATTTACCTGCGCCAGCGCGCTCATCGGCTGTATCATAGGCAGCGCGGTGTCGGGCTACATGGCCTCAAACTGGGGCAGAAAGAAGTCGCTTATCTTTGCCGGCATCATGTTCTTCATCTCCGCTCTCGGCTCGATGGAGCCGGAGTTCCTGTTCTTCGAGCACGGACACGCCGACTTCCCACTGCTAATCGCCTTCAACATCTACCGCGTAATCGGCGGCGTGGGCGTAGGCTTGGCGTCAGCCATCTGCCCCATGTACATAGCTGAGGTAGCCCCGTCCAACATACGCGGCACGCTCGTGTCGTGGAACCAGTTTGCAATCATCTTCGGCCAGCTGGTAGTATATATGGTGAACTTCCTCATCCTCGGCGACCACACCAACCCCGTAATCGAGTCAATCGGACAGGGCATGAGCGCCGTAATGCCCGGCAGCGACCCCTGGACAGTCACGACCGGATGGCGTTACATGTTCGGTAGCGAGGCCGTTCCCGCCGGACTGTTCTCAATACTCATCTGCTTCGTGCCCGAAACACCGCGCTACCTCGTAATGGCCGGACAAGACTCGAAGGCTCTCGCCGTGCTCTCGAAAATCAACGGAGAGGCCGCAGGCCGCACCATCCTTGACGAAATAAAGAACACCATCACCGAGAAGACCGAAAAGATGTTCACCTACGGCGTGCTGGTAATCTTCGTCGGAATCATGCTCAGCGTGTTCCAGCAGGCAGTCGGCATCAATGCCGTGCTCTACTACGCGCCGCGCATCTTCGGCGACATGGGCATGGAGAACCCCATGATGCAGACCGTCATAATGGGCGTAGTCAACATCCTGTTCACGCTCGTAGCCATATTCACCGTGGAGAAGTGGGGACGCAAACCGCTACTCATCACCGGCTCAATAGGCATGGCCGTAGGAGCGTTCGGCGTCGCGCTGACGTTCGGCAACATGAACCTCGCCATCGTCACCATGCTCAGCATCATGGTGTACAGTGCATCGTTCATGATGTCGTGGGGACCGATTTGCTGGGTGCTCATATCCGAAATCTTCCCCAACACCATACGCGGCAAGGCTGTAGCCATCGCAGTGGCCTTCCAGTGGATATTCAACTGGATTGTAAGTTCCACCTTCGTGCCGATGTTCAACATGAAGACAGCTTCCGACCCCGACTTCGGCCACTGGTTCACATACGGCCTGTACGGTGCAATCTGCGTTATCGCCGCCATATTCGTATGGAGACTTGTACCCGAGACCAAGGGCAAGACGCTCGAGGACATGACAAGACTCTGGAAGAAAAACTGAAAAGGATTAAGAGTTAAGAATTAAAAGTTAAGAAAATATGCCTTGCAGGGTGTTATGGAATTAGCCATAATAACACCGCCTGCAAGGCATATTTTCTTAACTTTTAATTCTTAACTCTTAATCCTCAATTTTCATTGTGCCAAAATGGCATACAGGCACGTTATTTGCATGTCTCCTAATAGCTAATAAAAACAACCGAAAGGAGACAAAACAATGGTAAAGGTAAAAGATTTGAAGGAAAAGGTTGAGAACCTTGCAGACGATGACAGACTGTTCATCAACGACGTAATCGACATCATCAACACTGGCGTTCCTTACAAAGAGCTGCAGCATTTCCGTGAGTTCATCGAACAAGAAGGCATCGACAAGGCAATAGAGGCCAAAGCCGAAGAACTTAGGAAACTGCAACTGCGCAAAGAGGAACTAAAGAAAAGAATGACTGAATAAGAGTAAGTGAACAGCGAAAAACGAAAAGTGAAAAATCCGTTTGCCATTGACTATATGAAGGCAAACGGATTTTTCACTTTTCGTTTTTCGCTGTTCACTTCATTTCAACGCTTTAAATCCGCTCATGGCGATGGGCACGGCCAGCACGAACGACAGCATGTCGGCGCACGCCTGGCACATCTCCACGCCAAGCAAGCCGAAGAAATGCGGAAGGATAATGATTAAGGGGATGAAGAAGAGGCCGTTGCGCGATGCGGCGAGGATGTTGGCCTGCCACGGCTTGCGTATGGTCTGCATCATCATGTTGGTGTACATCACCACCGCGCCGAGCGGCAGCGTGAGCAGCTGCCACCGCAGGGCGACACTGCCTACGGCAATGACCGCAGGGTCATGGCGGAACACCGCCACCACCTCGGCCGAGAAGGCGAAGCCCAGCACGGCCACAAGCACGAGGAACGACGTGCCGAGGCGCACGATGAACCAGTAGCCCTCGCGCACCCGGGCGTAAAGGCCGGCACCGTAGCAGAAGCCGCACAAGGGCTGGAAACCCTGCCCAAGACCGATGACCGCGGCAAAGACAACGAAGCACACGCGGCTCACGATGGACATGCCTGCTATCGCGGCGTCGCCGAAACGGCCGGCCGCCACGTTGAGCAAGGCCACGCCTATGCTGGCCATTCCCTGACGGGTGAACGACGGCGTGCCGCCGGCAAGTATTTCCTTAAACAACGACGAGCGCAACGAAAAGTCGCGCGGACGTATGCGTATGGTACCGCCCTTGTGCGTCATGACCAGCAACACCACCATACTGCACGCCTCGCCGACAAACGTAGACAGTCCCGCACCCGTTATTCCCATACCCATAACGAAAATGAACACAGGCGCAAGGAACACGTTTATTACCGCCCCGGCAAGTATTCCGAACATGGCGTAAGCCGCATTGCCCTGGAAACGCATCTGGTTGTTTAGGCAAAGCGCGCCACACATGAACGGCATGGCCAGCAGGATGAACGCCAGGTAACGCTTGGCGTATGGCAGCACGGTGGGCGTAGAGCCGAGCAGCATGACCAAAGGCTCAAGCAGCAGCAGACCGACAAGGCAGAGCACGGCACCCGTAACCACAGCGCTGAAGAAGCCCGTGGAGGCCATGCGGCGTGCGTTGACGTGCCGCTGTGCGCCCAGCTCGCGCGAAATGTAGCTGCCTGAGCCTTGCCCGAAAGTGAAGCCTACGGCCTGGATTATCGACATAACCGGGAAAGCTATGCCAACGGCCGCCGTGGCCTGAGTGCTGATACGCCCCACATAGAACGTCGTCACGATGTTATACACACTCGTTACAAGCATGCTTATGATGGTAGGGACGGCCATTGTGAGTATCACACGGTGCACCGGCGCGGATGTAAGAAATGTGAAATTGTCCTTGTTGCGCATACCTTCGCCTTGGTTAATTTCACTGCAAAGGTACGCAAAAATCAATACAAGCAGGCGTTTTATCCGGTGTTTATCGTGAAAAAAAACTAAAGCGAAGTCCCTTAGGCTCAATCATTAAACCACAATTCACGATTAATAATCCACAGCCGGGCGGCACTCCGGCCGCCATCATACGAAGCTGCGCATCTGCATCGGCAACGCATTGGCAGTCAGCAAATTACATTCAGTTATGCAAAAGGTGGCCTTTCACGCTGCAATAAGCCACTTATTACAGCGTGAAAGGCCACCTTTTACCGCCTGATTTGCCGTCTTTCACAATACGCCCGGCATGCGGCCAACCTGCTGACAGCAAAACATACACATGAAAAAGTATCTGCAAATCGAATTGAGACAATGCCGCAACGTCCACAAACCACACACAGTTGACCGTCAAAGTCATACCCAAGCATGACATACCGGCCAACAGCCAGCTGATGTTTCGCATCAAGACATCCCCACTTAAATTGCCAAGCTTGACGTCTGAACGTGCGCCTGGAACAAAATAAAACCGCTGATAACGTTTGGTTATCAGCGGTTTCACTATATCTGTCTTTACTTTATGAGTGATCCGTTTGGGGCTCGAACCCAAGACCCCAACATTAAAAGTGTTGTGCTCTACCAGCTGAGCTAACGGATCTTGCACATTATTCAAATCTTGTCACAATGGACTTCATAGTTAACCAAAGGCAAATGTAAACAACAATATAATCATCCACTCATGCGGCGTGTGCCTACAACAAACGAAAGAAAAAGAAATGCAGCTTTTTTACAAGGATTTCAGGGTGATATTTATATATGTACCATATTGAAAGAAAAAATCCTGCATTCTGTTTACCATGAACAACGTCATCCTACAAAGAGAAAAGCTGCATATAAAGTGTTTATAAAAAATATTTCAGTCTATCGGTAAGATACAGTGGAATGTTTATTAAGTTGTCATCCTTGCGTAAGTTCCTTGTTGAAAGACGTACCGCTGTTTCTGGATTATATTTCTTCCGGTATTCAGAAAGGCTTTTTGCCGTTACACTGTTCCCTGATTTAACCTCAATGGGAATAATCCTACCATTATATTGCAACATGAACTCTATCTCCGCAGTATTACCGGATGACCAGTAGAATTGCTCCTCACCGAACTGCCGTACAAGAGAAGTCAAGACATAATTCTCTGACAACACGCCTTTGAATTCTGTAAACAGCCTGTCGCCAAGCAAGACTGACGTAGGTTCAAGACGGAATTTAGAGCGCAACAATCCTACGTCGGAAAGATACATCTTGAAGTATGAGCTGTTTTTGTATGCTGCCAAAGGAATGCGCGGAGTGTTGACGCAAAACACACGATGCGTAAGACCGACAAGACATAACCATTCGATAGCGTTTTCATATTCACGTGCTCTTGCCCCTTTCTGTATTTCCGTGTAGCGGAACTTCCTGTTGTCACGCGCCAAATGTCCCTCAATATTATTCCATACGGCGAAAACCCGTGGAATATCCCTTGCAGCTATATGTTTGGAGAAGTCAAGTGAATATGCCAAGAGGATGTTTTGCAGAATGGCATCAACCTGTTTCCAATCGTATGTGTCTGCGTATAGGCTTACGGCTTCGGGCATTCCGCCAAGTACGAGATAGGTTTTATATGCGTCAACCAACTTTGAATGGATTACTTCGGGTAGAGGTTCAATGTCTGTTATGCCTTGTAATATTTCCGCCAAGTCTGGGTTTGTTGCAGCCAAATATTCGGAAAACGAAACGGGACACATGTGCATGAAATCAACTTTGCCGACAGGAAACGATGCCCCTTGACGGTTCAATGCCACGCCAAGTAACGACCCGGCACAAACAATGGCATACTCTGGTGCTTGTTCACAAAAATATTTGAGGCTGTTCAGGGCGTCGTTACATTCCTGTATCTCGTCGAGTATTACAAGAGTTCGCCCAGGTTCTATCTTCATCCCGGACACCATTGACAGCACGTTAATTAAGCGTTTTGGGTCTTTGGTACGGGCAAAGTCCTGCTTTATTTCAGGCATTGTGTCGAAATTGACATATACGCAGTTGTCAAAACAGTCTTTACCAAACTTGTTAAGAACCCACGACTTGCCTACCTGCCTTGCACCCTGAAGTACCAAAGGCTTACGGAATCTGCTGTCCTTCCATGCTGCAAGGTCTTTCAATATGCTTCTATATATCTCCATTCATATCTATTTTTGGCAAATATACACATTTTATTTAGAAGAAAATGGCAAACAACACTTTTTATTGAAGAATGCAGTTTGGCATTAAACATAATTAATAAATAGCAGTCCCCGTTTCTTAATAACAGAGAAGAAAAAATCAATAATTCAACCCAAAAGCCCAAAGAGGTATAACATTAGCGTACCCGCTCTCTATATCATCCTTTACAATATAACCTTCTTCAGCGTTTTCTATCTGCTTCTGCCCTTTCTTCCTTCCGCCAATCTCGAAAGTCTTGCCGTCAATCTCAAAGTCTGAAATGGACGAACCTGTAACGTCGTTCATCACCCTTGCCTGGTTCATGAAGAATGTTTCCCTTACGTTTCCTATGTCAGCATGTTCAGGCGAAAGGGCATATATAAGGTTGGTGTTGTCAAGATACAGTTTCTCCACTTTTCCCAATCCACGAATACCTCCGGTAGAGTTCCTTAGCTGGGTTATCATTCCGGCACGTTCCATATAGACGAGGTAATCTGGGATGTCGTTCCTGCTTATTCCTGTTGCCTCGGCCAACCTTTGCATCACCGGCTTGAACGGAACGCTCTTCGCCACGACCATCAACAGGCTTTTCAGCTTTTTGCCTAACGAGACATTTGCCTGAAGGTGCGTAGGAATGTCAACTTCCATTGTCTGGTTTATTACCTGAAGCAACTCCATTTCATATTCCTCGTCACGTCCGAAAGGATAATATCCCCTGCGAAGATAATCCTTGAACAAAGGCAAAGGATGTTTCACGTCGGGCAATACGGCTTTATGGTTCAATATTTCATCCAAGCTGCATACAGGTGTATTTATGCCGTGAAACAAATTCAGGTACTCACGGAATGACAACCCTTGCATCTCGTAAATCGGAAATCTACGGCTCAAGTCTGCCATTCCCTTGTATATGTCAAGTATTGACGACCCTGAGATGACTATCTGCAAATCATCATAGCTGTCATAAATTTGTTTTATTTCCCTCGACCAGCCTTCATATTTGTGTATCTCATCAATGAAAAGGTGCTTCCCTCCCATCTTGACAAAGTAATCTGCTAGGTCGACAAGGCTGTGTTCGGAAAAATACATGTGGTCTGCCGATACGTACAGTGTGTCAGAAGTATCCAAATTGAGCTTGATATGTTGTAAAATCATTGTCGACTTGCCAACACCTCTCGGTCCTACAATTCCGAACGCCCTTCCGTCCCACTTTATCCTTTCATACTTGTATCTGAGGAAGTCAGTAGGGGTACTTTTCAGCTTCCTGTTAAAAAATTCATATAATCGTTCCATACGTATTTTGCATTAATTGTCAGCACAAATATAATGATTTTGCATAAAACAAATGCAGTTTTACAAGATAATCGTACTAAAATAATGCAAAAATTGTCTGCCGATATGGAAAACATCAGTAAGCATTTCAGTTTATACATAATTTTGAATATCCTAATCCGTTTATCAAGTACAAAAAATAAAAGAAGGACAGCCGTTTAGAGCCATCCTTCCCGTTCAGTGTTAAAATTGTTCCAGGCTTACTTCCTGTCCGTTTTCATACCAATAGACGTTTAAGTTCTCTGTCGTCATCCATTGGCAGTTGTTCAACCTGAAGCCGTATTTGTCCTCAAGTGTTGAAAGGAAATTCTCGAAGTCATCATATTTTTCTGATTCTTTTACCTCGTCATCCGTCAACCTGATAATGTTCAAGGCACCGATGCAGAAGTCGAGGATTATAACATACCTTGGTTCCATGTTCTTTCCGTATGTGTTAAGTGGATATTCGTCGCCATTGGATAGAGCCGTTTCACTTTTCCGTAAGCCGTTTGTTGGTTATTGGCATTTACGTTGATATTTAGTTTTACGCCACCAATAGTAATGTTGTAGTGATACCTAATCATTTTTGCAGTTGTCGTTTTATTGTTTTTTCTTACTGTTATAACAAAAACAAGGATACATGATTTTTGAATTTCTGTAATATCACTCGTTTTCACATATCCCTGCATATAAGAGAGTTCAACCTTTCAGGTATTCAAGCATTTACCAAAATTTGAAGTTTTACAGAAGGTGAATTTCTTATAACCGCCATTCTTATTTTGTTGAAATTCCTGTAAAAACTCGAATACCATAAAATCAGACCGCTTGTTTTCTTAGCCATTGTCTTACCTTGGTTTCATAATTTTCGCAATATTCCACGTTCTCGTCTATCACTGAAATGAGGTTGTCAAGATAAACGTTTTCTATGATTTTCCTGTTTTCTTTGTTATCGTCAGGAGTAAGGGTAACTGTAAATGTATCCGAGCCTTCGTCATACTCGACTCTTACATAACCCGTCATCTTGAAGCCCTGTACATGAAACTCCGTGCCATTACTTAAAGTCCTTACCGAAGCGAAGCATATTCCCCAGCTTAAAGGGATTGTACTGTGCTGGAATATTCGCCAAATGTATCTTGCCATTGAAGTATTGTTTTCTGTCGTGTTCATAATCTTTGTTGTCTTGTTTTTTGTTGTCTTGAATTTGATGTTTTGTTGATAAAAATTACGCTGAATATCAACCAAATTCAAATATACCGTCAAACGCATTGTAAAAGACCGTGTTTTGCATTCTAATAGGCCATGTTTTAGAGCCTCGTTTGCCGTCTTTTGGTTTGTTGATTATTTCTTCGTGTTAAATGGTTGGTATTCAGCGACATAAGAGAGCATGATATTTGACTAAGCTGCATCTTCATTCCTTTCATAATAGAGTTCAGCCATCGCATCGTCACATATCATAGCGAAGTCGTCAAGTCCGAGCAAGGGGTATTCTTCATGATAAAAGGAATGCAGGTCAGTCGGTGTCAATGTAGGGTCTGAAATAAGCGAATCCCTTACCAGTTCATACATTTCCTCGTATTGTTCCCACCATACCAACTGGCAGTCATAACCCTTCATCCGTCCCGGTTCATGAGGATATACCTTGTTGCAGCTTGTGATTATGTGCTCAATGAAGTCAAGGCATTTCATCAGGTCGTTCTTGTCGGTAAACTCGTTATCGGTATGTGGCTCATAATATCCGCATGAAACATTGATGCAGGAAACATTTAATCCGTTTTCCTTCAGCTGCTCAACGTCAGTCATCATCCCTTCGGTCGGTGTATAGCCAAACTTTTCAGGCGTTATGTCCTTTATGAAATCGTCCGAGCAAATGTCCATGAAGCCGATTTGGGATTACCGTGAAGTCTGTAGGATGGTATTTCTGTACCTGGTCCAAATGAGCAACCATGCAGGGATAAGTTTCCGCTTTGCCTTTTGTCATGTAGATGTTCCCGGTGTTCCAGTCAAGTTCTATCTTAACGTCTTGTATGTTCTTGTCAACCCACTTACAGACGAAGGAAATAATCTTGCCCTCGTATCCTGACTTCGAGTGGATCTTGTAAAGCTGTTTTAAAAGTTTGAAGTCCATAATTTTTTATGTTTTGTTGTTGAATTTTTAATTGTTAATTTTTAATTCGTAAGCTATGCAGCCTTGAGTTCCATTCGCCTGTTCTCGGAGATATAACAATCCTCGGCCTTCTCCTTGCATTCTTCCGAGCAGTAGCAGTTCCCCGTCAACTCCGATTCATGGCCGTCATCCTTAACAAACCATTCGCCGCACCAAGGACAACGGTCAACATCACTCTCGTGGTAATACATTTCTTCGGAGTCTATCCAAACAAACTCTCCAAGGTCGTCAACACTGCAACTGTATTCCCTTCCGTGGTACATTACAATCGTGGTATCGAAGTCACCATAACATTCATGGAACTCGTCATAGCTTTCGTCATCGTTCTCCTCATACCCGTCAATACTTCCGTCTGTGGTATCAAGCTCGTAGTCGTAGCCGTTTACCTCGTAGTTGTATGCTTTCCCTGCTTCCATGTCGTACCATTTGAAGCTGTCCTGGTAAGAAAGGGTGTCTTCAGTGCCCAAGTCGCAGTCAATGTAGAATTTCTTGTCCTCCAATGAATTCCCATAGATGTCAACAAAACTCTTTGAATGATGGCAGTCATATCCTACCTGTTTATATCCGTCTATGTAGCCCCCAATTATCAATGCGTTCACCAAGGCCCGCTTCAACACGTCGTCCTGATTGGTTGAGTATTGTCTTTCAGCCAGCCTCCATATTTTATCCGTTCCTTCCTCGTACACTTTGTTGAAGATTATGCACCTCGCTATGATTTTTCCATGTTCGTTTTTCAGGTACGCTGCACTTGCGTCAACCGAATCACTGTAAAAGTAATGGTATCCCTTGTCTGTCATGCAACTGTAGAAATCACCATCGCACTTGTTTGAATCGTAAATATCCCTGAAATTGTCATCCACGAATAAGCGGTTTTCCTTCGGTTGTGATGAAAGAGAAAAAGCCTGCCAGTCCTGAACGAAGCATTCCTGTAGGTAGATGATAACGCTTTCCGGTAATGTACTCCCGAATGATGCCATCATCCTCGCCTGAATCCATAATCTTCTCAAACATAATTCTCTTGAGGTCTGCCATGTTGGTGATGTTGAGAAGCGAGAAATTGTTGGTTCTTATAGCTTTCCTTAGTAAGTTCCTGTCCTTTATGAAGTCGAGCAGTATCCTGTTCCTTCTTGTTTTCTTTCCATTGTCATGCTCGATAAAGCCGAACCTGCAACAAAAGCCTTCGTATCCGTCGAAATTGTAGTATAACATAGTCGTTCTGTTTTTAATGGTTTAACTTGAATTTGATAAAACGAAAAAAGACAGGACACTCCACCGTTCTTTTATTTTCAGTGAAATGCCCCGCCCTTGAATAATGGGTTGTTTTTGTTATTTGCCTTTTTCTGTTTTATACTTTTTTGTTTTGAGTCTTATTATCAGACAGCAATCATCAAGCTGCCCGAAACGTTTGAAGTCCTCTCGTATGGTGAAAAGTCAAGTTCTGGATGGTCTGCCTTGAATTGGGTTGAGTTGAACGATAGCCTTGTAGTCGGAAGTTTTCTCGTCAACCGCATTGTGCCTGTATCCCATGTCTTTACTCCCTTGCTTTCCATATCCTCCAAGATTTCCGACTTGATTTCGCTTAGTCTTGCCTCTGTCTCGTTCTTGGTTTGGATTAGCCGCCTGATGTAGTCCTCCTGTTTCCTGTATTTATCGGGTATGGAGTAAGGATTTACAAACTGTTTTCCTTGCAGGTCGGTATCAAGAAGCTCCTTGCAGATGTCACTTGGTATCCTTTCTATTGGTAGAATATTGCTTATGTGGTCGAATGTTCCGTCCTGCTTTGCCTTGTTACGGATATGGAGGATAAAGAGCCTGTCAACCTTAGCTTCCTTGTTCTGTAGCTCGAAGAAATAGGCGTAGATTGATAACTGCCATCTCGCTTTTTCCAACTTCTCCGGTGTCATAGTTCCGTAAGTCTTGATGTCACCTAACGAGAAAACGTCATCCGTATTCCTGTAAACCTTGTCTATGTTGCTTGCCCACTTCTCCCCGTCCGTAACTGTGTATTCAGATCTTTCATGAACGAGGTTGTTTTCTTGGCACAAACTGATATAATCCTGAACTTCCTGTGTCCCGTCGTTTATCCAGCTTGAATCAAAAAGCTCTATACTCTCATGAACCTCTGTACCATATCTTGCAGCTTCTTTTAATGCTTCTTCGGGTACATTATTGAACTCATCAGGGAACAATTGCCTTTGTAGCATTCCTGTTATTCCAGATAGCTGTTTATCTCCCCGCCAATATTCGTGACGCTCCTTGTTGAAAAGTACGTCGCTGTCTTTTAATTCAATCCTTGTCGTTTTCATTGCCGTTGATTTTTAATTGTTATTTTGTTGTTTGATTTTTAATTTTTCATTGTTAATTTTTAATTTGCAAATTATGCTGCCTTTAGTTGGTTCTTTCTTTCGGTGAACAAAGCTTTTATTTCAACGTTACCTTCCACCTCGTTCCTATGTTGGTTGTAGAGTGAAAGAAGCGAGGCGTTGTCATTACAGGAAGATATTGCAGCCTTTATCCCTAAATACTTGTCAGTTGATTGTTGAGTTGTGGTGGTCGTATGTGAAGGAGTAGTAA